>ENA-UPTF01000013-UPTF01000013.1-marine-metagenome-genome-assembly--contig:-NODE-13-length-122009-cov-5.751952_pt1 | contig 122009 bp, 107 predicted proteins | sample MGYA00238166_ERZ767019 | MGnify/ENA primary metagenome ERZ767019 (study PRJEB28930, sample SAMN06266391) | marine metagenome | isolation source: Sea water from 250 m depth | place: Atlantic Ocean... | reverse complement strand
GATGTCCCAAACAAATACCAAAAATTGGTTTTACACCTAAAATATCTCTCACCATATCAATTCCATAGGTCACGGCAGCGGGGTCACCAGGCCCATTAGATAAAAAAACACCATCAGGATCAAACTCTAATAATTCATCCGTTGTACATGTTGCTGGGAATACGGTTATATTGCAGCCGTGACTCTCTAACAACCGCAAAATATTATGTTTTATACCATAATCAATTGCTGCTACCTGATATCTACCCTTATCATTTGTTGACCATTTGTAAGTGGCTTTTGTTGTCACTTTCTTTGCTAGGTCCAAACCAACCATGCTCGGAGCATTATTCAATTTTACCTTTAGATTCTTAACATCAATATCTACAGAAGAAATGATACCATTCATGGCACCCTTATCACGAATATGTCGGGTTATTGCCCGAGTATCAACATTTTGGATACCCACTATTGAGTGGTCATATAGATAGCTGCCTATGGATTGAGTGGCCCTCCAATTAGATGGAATAGTTGTTCCCTCTTTTATCACAAATCCAGCGACCTGAATCCGATTTGATTCAATATCATCTGGGTTGACACCATAATTGCCAATATGTGGTGATGTCATTGTTACAATTTGACGACAGTAGGATGGGTCGGTGATAATTTCTTGATATCCCGTCATTCCAGTATTAAAACAGACCTCTCCAGTGGTTTCCCCAATGGCTCCAAATGACTCTCCATGAAAGGTCCTACCATCAGCTAATATGAGAACAGCTGGTTTATTACTACTTATTATGATATTTCCCCAAATGCTGACCTTAAGTGAATTGTTTTATTTTAATATATAGCTTGTGTGAAAAATTGGAGAAACATGACCCTGTATGATTCCGCCTAATTAATTCAGCAGTGAACGGAACCATTGAATAGAATATGTAATAGTAATTGTGTAAACTGGAATTATTGCCAAAAAATATCCAATCATTTGGTCAGGCTAAATTCTTAATTACTCTTGATGTCAAATTATACCAACCATTATTAAAGTCTATATAAAAAAAGGCCAACCTGACTAAAGGATGGCCTTTTGATTAAAATATCTAATAGATTCTGAAACATCTAGTTTAAGCTTACATTTTTCTTTCACCCTTGCATTTCTTTTATTGCATTAAAAACATGACCCGGCAGTCGGAAAGAATACCAAAATTCTTTTCGGCATCTCGGACCTTTTCAGCATCCATACTTGTTATATATACATCATCATCCAAAAACCCAACAGCTTCAACAATAATAGGATTTCCACCCACTCGCTGACCCACATTTTTATCATCCATAGAATATGCATATCCAACGGGACCGGTATTAACAGATCTTGATCTCGTATAATGAAGAGTACCGTAAACTAGATTTCCCTGCATATCTATAATTTCGGGATTCATAGATGGGTCAACAGAATGTTCACGGGCATCTATGACCACACCTGATATTCGTTCACTCTTTGGAATAGTTGCACGGGTCATGAGATACGCGGGAATTGGACCGTCTTCCGAGCGATATCCTTCAACATCAACAAGTATTTCCGCTAGTCCAGACATACGCACAGCTAAAGCAATAGCAACCTTATTTTTTTCGAGGTACTCAATCTCCCCCTGTTGATAGGCGCTCCCTATCAAACTTTCAACTCGATTCTGTATTAGTGGTTCATTGGTCATTAAATCCTCAACAAATCGTCCATCAAAATTGACCTTTTTTACTATCTCCACCAGATTCTTCCTCGCTTGAGTTCTCGCCTGTCCTTTTGCCAACCTCAAGTTCTTTTCAATTAGGTTAAATGTATCATCAACCGGGTTTTTTTCTATTATATTTGCTGTCCCGCGGCAAATAATAATTCTATTGGAATAATCAATAAAACCATGCTCGGTCCGTACTATAAAAGAGCGTGATGAATTTTCTTGGGAAACAAGACCACTACTTAACAATAAAAAATAGACATAATACCTACTGGCCATTGCTTGTTTAAGCATAGGCGAAAATAATATGATTCAGATGCTCTACGCAACTCCCCTAAAGCAGAATTACATAGTAAATTCAGTTATAATGAACCGAAAAGTATCTATTTTATTTATTCTACTAATGATCGTGACCGAAGCTTGCGTTGAAAACCTTATTTTTATTCAGCTACATCCTGATGGTCAATCCTATCTGAGGTTTTATAGCCGAGGGGATTCTACAGACATAATGAACGGTGATTTTCAACATCCATTCCCAAGACAAAACTGGGCTTCAAAAATATCGCGACAAATTATAGATGATGATTCAAGCTGGGCTAAAACCACTGAAGGTTTAATCCGGGATTCAGTCTTCGTACATACACCTCCTAATTCATCTGGATTAACATTCGAACTAAAAAGATGGAAAACAAGTAGCCAATTCTCATCGTATCATCACTTTAAAATGATATTTCATGGTCGAAAAATAAAATCCGACTTCCCACTGTTACACCAAGCAATACTAACTGAAAAAAAAGATAGTCTTCATTGGTTACCTGAAGCTCTCACTATCATAATAGATAAATCATTGAAAAATTTGACTCCTGAACCGCTGACCATTAATGATCAGCTATGGAATCAGAGATTAGTTAACCATTTTCGAAATACGTTCGCCCGGATTCAAAGTTTAGATGATTTGGAGGAAATGCAGAATGATAGGGTTAAATATATTAGAAATAATCTCAAACCTTTTTCAGTGAGTGATTCTTTCCCTGAGAAGCTTGCTGACAAAATGTCGATACATGAAGAATATCTTCAAACATCACTAGACCTGGATGATGATTCGTTTGAAATCAAGGTATTAATGCCTGGACAGGTAGTGTCTACTAATTCATCTTCTTTCAATCAGGATACACTTGTTTGGTCCTTCGGTCTAGATTCACTATTGAATGACAAATTTACTCTCCAGGCCGTTTCCGTGATCTATGCTATAGAAAACATGGAAAAAATGATAATTTTAGGTGTTTGTATTCTGTTAATCTTTTTCGGTCTATTATTAATAAGATGGTTTGAATAACATGAGAAGAATCATTCTATTTGTAATGATTTTTAGTATTGGTTCTACATCCAATCCACGATATGGTGATGGACAGATCAAATCAATGTTAGAAGAATATTTCTCCGGTGAAAATGATTCACCTAATCTTCTGGGAATTCAAATATTCAAAGGTAAAAAGGGCAGGGTTTGTCAAGTGGATATTGAAACAGATCCATCCAATCGAGAAACAGATATGATATTATCATTTCGAGCCCTGGCCCGTGTCGGATCCTATGCAAAAAAACCTTTTCGAAAATTCATTGTAATCTGCCACCTTCCTGAACCCTATGTACCTGCTGTGGCAGAAAGTCAGGCTAATTGCGCAGTAAAATATTTCGTGCGGGGGAAAATCACTGAACAAACATGGCGCCAGGACTGCCTTATTGAAAAGAAGCTTTAATATGTCAGGGGACCTAAATGAAATGCACCAATCTTTAGCTATTAATTTGAATCAAGAAACATGGGGCTTACTCGAAAGAAAAGATAGAACAGATAATGATGATCAGCGCATGATAACATTCGCAAAAGGTTCCCTCTATCATTGGAAGAAATCACCCAATTGCAGGCCGGTCAACCATCAACGAGGTGAATGGTTAATCTCACATGTATACGCTGTATTAAACCGTGGGAAAGAAGCACTTTTCCATGCTGAAATATGCATGGATATCACGATGAATGAATCTCTAAATGATTTTGATCTCGCCTATGCATATGAGTGCAAGGCAAGAGCATATGCAGCTTTAGATTCTCCACAGAAAATGAATAAATGTTATTCAAATGCTAAAGCAAGCGGGGAAAAAATAAAAAAAAATAAAGATAAAAAATTGTTCTTCTCAGATCTTTATAGTGAACCCTGGTACGACATTAAAAAACCCAAAGAATAATATGGTCATTGGTAAAAATTTAAAAACATCTGTGCATAATTTTACCTATTTATAGTAGGATGTTTCTTTCCAAAAATGTTTATCATGTGCTAATAGATAATATATAGTATTTCAGGAGATTTTTAGGCCCATGTTAAACCCTATATTCTATTTTTCAATTTTTTTGGTAACTATATCTTTTTCACAAAAACCAGATATAGGGATCAAAGAGCTATTAAGTAAACGATTATTATCTGAGCCTAAACTATATCACTATCCCCCGGATCCATTGTTCATAAATCGTCCATTCAGTCTTGATATGGTGACAGATATTCCAGATGTTTTGATTCAATCGGTATCATTGTTCTTTAGGACGGATCAGATGGAAAACTATCGTGAGATCAGTTTAAAAGGGAGTCATGGGTTATATAGGTTCAAGGTAAAAACAGATGAATTTCCTGGAAGGTCAATAGACTATTTTTTTGTGATCTATACAAATGACGAGAAAATTTACGGGGCACCACTTGACAGCAAGGGAATCATAAGCCCAGTAAAGCGGAAATTTTTGGACCCGATCCAATATTATAATAGAAAGAAACGTCTTAATCAATGAAAGCTATAGAAAATCGTTTAAAAGAACTACGGGAGATCTTAGAACAGCATAATTACAATTATTATATTTTGGATTCCCCTACTATTTCTGATGGCGAGTATGATGTGATCTTCAGGGAACTATATACTCTTGAAACAAAACATCCCGAACTTATAATATCAGAATCTCCCACTCAGCGCGTTGGCACTGAACCGCTAATTGAATTTGGATCTATCGAGCACCAAATACCTATGCTCTCTTTATCCAATGCTATGAACCCAGAGGAGCTTATTGCGTTCGATGAGCGAATGAAAAAAGAACTAAACCTCAAGAAGAATATTTTGTATATCGCAGAACCTAAGCTAGATGGTCTAGGAATAGAGCTCATCTATGAACAGGGAATTTTTATTAAAGGCTCTACCCGGGGTGATGGTTTTACAGGGGAGGATATAACCCAAAACCTGAAAACGATCCGTTCTCTTCCCCTAAAACTTATAGGGGAGAGTGCTCCCCCCTTGTTAGAAGTGCGAGCCGAAGTATTCATCAAAAAACATGATTTTGTAAAATTGAATAAATCCCGTGAATCAGAAAAGAAACCAGTATTTGCCAATCCCAGGAATGCCGCCGCGGGTAGCATGCGACAGCTGGACCCTAGAGTCACTATAAAACGCCCCTTATCTTTTTACTGCTATGGTGTAGGCAAGATCGAAGGCATTAACCTTGAAACGCACCATGAATGTCTTCTGGCACTGAAAAGAATGGGGTTACCTATTAATCCATTGATAAAAACGGTAAATGGCGCTGAAGGAATAAAAGCTTATTATCATGAGCTTGAGAAACTACGAAATGAGCTCTCCTATGAGATCGATGGAACCGTTTTTAAAGTCAATGATTATCAACTACAAAATAAACTGGGTACCCGTAGTCGTTCGCCTCGCTGGGCAATCGCAGGAAAATTCAAGGCCCAACAGGCCACCACTATTATCCATGATATTGTTGTTCAGGTTGGACGTACTGGAGCATTAACACCCGTGGCAAGATTAGAGCCTGTCCATGTAGCAGGTGTAACAATAACCAATGCGACCCTTCATAATCAGGATGAGATAGACCGGAAAGATATACGGATCGGAGACACGATTTTGATTGAGAGAGCAGGAGATGTTATCCCCAAAATAGTACAGGTGATTCTTGAAAAACGTCCTAAAGGATCAGTCCCTTATAGAATCGATACACACTGTCCTGTCTGTAACCAACAATCATTTAAACCAGACGATGAAGCAGTAGCACGTTGTATCAATATTTCTTGCCCAGCGCAGGTGAAAGGCCGTATTCAACATTTTGTTTCCAAACCAGCCATGAATATTGATGGACTCGGTAAAAGAATCATAGACCAGCTTGTGGAGACCGGACTTTTAAAAACCGTTGATGATATCTTCACTCTTGAAAAGCAGAGCCTTTCTGAACTAGATGGATTAGGTAAAAAGTCAGCTAAAAAGCTTATTCGATCTATAATTAAATCAAAAAAAACGGTCTTTTCTCGTTTTGTCTACGCTTTAGGAATACGCAATGTAGGAGAACATACTGCTCAGGTATTGGAGAAACATTACAATGGTCGGCTCAAAGGATTCAAGAATGCAAAACCAGAAGAGTTAGAAAACATTGATGAGATTGGACCTATTGTAGCCCAATCAGTGGCCCAATTCTGGCAGAATAAAAATAACAGAGAGATCGTCAATAATTGCATAGAACGAGGGATATTTCTTAAACAAGTGACAAAACACATTAACCAGCCTTTTTCTGGAAAGATTTTTGTTTTTACTGGTTCTTTAAAAAATTTTACACGGCAGGGAATCAAGGAAAGAGTAGAATATCTTGGTGGTAAAACAGCTGTTTCCGTAAGTAATAAAACAAGTTATTTAGTAGCAGGAGCTGGGGCTGGTTCTAAGCTTAAAAAGGCAAAAGACCTATCAGTTTCAATAATATCAGAAGATGAGTTTTTAGATATAGCTCATTAAATATCTCCTAATAGGTTCTTTGTTTTTTACAAAATAAAATTATTAGTCAGTAATTTCGCCTATGGACATGATGAAAATCGAAGAAGTAGTTAATGATATCATTCTTATTATTCTGGACAATCATGAACCACTGAAAAAGATTGGTATTGAAAATGATAAGTTCTTTGCTCGTGTCAAGGGATACGATGAGTATGGACTATGGATCTATCAGCTGGAATTCAGGGTCCCCAACCTAAATAAAAAACCAAAAGAAAAATATCGAACCGTAGAAGCATCTATACTGATTCCCTGGGGTTTTATAGTATCGATCGCACATTTTCCTGATGCTGAAGGTTTTGACTTCCCAAGCCCATTCGACCATCATATCGGTTTCGAATAATTAGTTATGCCTGACGCCGCTATTTGTATCTCAGGGCTAACCAAGTCCTATGGGAATGTTCATGCACTCCGTGGTGTGAATATATCCATTCCCCAAGGAGAATTCTTTGGTCTTTTGGGCCCTAACGGCGCTGGCAAAACAACCACAATCAATATACTTACCGGCCTAGTATTCAAAGATACCGGTTCAACAACTGTATTTGGCAGGGATACGGTCAAAGATTATCGTTTTACTCGTTCCAAAATTGGGATCGCAGCGCAGGAACTCTCCGTAGATTGGTTCTTCCCCATTGACAAACTATTGTATTTCCAGGCTGGGTATTATGGAATCGCACCCAAAGATGCCAAAAAAAATATAGATGACCTATTAGATAGATTGGGTCTGGAAAATAAACGGGGATCTCGACTTCGACAATTATCTGGGGGGATGAAACGTCGGTTTCAATTGGCCAAGGCCTTGGTCCACGACCCAGATATCATTATACTGGATGAACCGACCGCTGGTGTGGATGTTGAATTACGGAGAGATCTCTGGCAATATCTCCGCGATATGCACACCAAGGGTAAAACGATACTATTGACCACACACTATATTGAAGAAGCTGAAATGCTGTGCGAAAACGTGGCTATCATTGATGAAGGGAAAATATTGAAGGAGGGGTCTCCCAAGGCCCTGACACAGGAATTAGGGAAAGCCGGTATTACCGTACAGCTAAACCATGTCCCCAGTGATATTGCGCAATATCTAAGAAATTTTACATATACACAAGAAAAGAATCGGTTGCATTTTGTTGTAAAAGACCCTGACTCGTCCATGCCAAAGATCATTCATGAACTATCCAGAACCGACGTACATATCCAAAATATATCTACAGACTCATCATCACTCGAGAATGTTTTCTTAGAACTCACCGGCAAGGGAATTAATGAATAATTACTATGGTTGTAAAACCATGTTTAAAAAATAAATAAGTGTTTACATCGTCAACTTTATCAAAATATTTCCAAGCTTTACTCACAAAACTATTTCAACGGAGAAATTAAAATGAACTGGATTGGCCTCTGGACCCTTATCAGACGAGAGGTTGGCCGGTTCTTCTCGGTCTATCGCCAGACGGTCCTACCGGGACTGATCTCATCGGCGCTTTACATTCTAATCTTTGGTTTCACCCTAGAACAACGAATTTCTGAGATACAAGGAGTATCCTATACATTGTTCATCCTACCAGGACTGATCATGATGAACACTCTCACTAATGCCACATCCAACACGGCATCTTCTATGCTACAGATGAAATTGCTTCAACAATTGCCAGACCTATTAACAGCGCCCTTATCAGGTCTTGAAATTGCATTGGCCTATATTTTGGGTGGGGCCGTGAGAGGGCTGGTAAATGGTGTTCTGGTTTTGCTCTTAGGGGTTCTATTGATTGACCTACCAATAGCTGACCCGATTGGAACCCTTTCCTTTATTTTTCTTGTTTCATGGGCCTTTTCCAGCATGGGTCTTGTACTGGGACAGTTGGCTGAAAGCTGGGACCAGTTGGCAATGATGCAGAATTTCTTTCTCACGCCTCTTAGTTTTTTAGGGGGCATATTCTACTCTATCCAGATGTTACCAAGCTGGGCCCAGAGCCTGAGCTTTATCAACCCAATATATTATATGATCAATGGTATCCGGTTCACAATACTAGGAATAAGTGATTCATCGGTCACATTCAGTTTCTGGATGGCTTTGAGTTTAACTCTTATATTCACTGTGATCGCGATTATACTGATGCAAAGCGGGAGAAAGATAAAGCAATGATCCGAAAATATTTTTTATTATTTACTATTACTGTTCTATGGGCGCATGATCCAAAAGAAAATCCTTCTCAGTGGAAAATATATTTACGTGGTGGAATAGTTAGTGTGGATGAAAATAACCTTGGGGGTGCAACATATTCCCGCTTGAAACGAACCACTGGCTATACCTTCCAAGATGTTCGTTTTTTTGGTCATATATTCAAAGAAGACCAAGATATTCGTGTACGCTATAAATTCAGTGAGATCTCTTTGAACCTACCGCGATTCTATAACTTCACCACAGTATCCTTCCAAAGAAATAGTCTGGTGAACGTAGATCTACGATACCACTATAACCAAGGATTAGGGCTATTCTTATCCAATACAGATAGCGGTAATATGACAGCAGAAATGGGAATTGCCTATGACATGTCCGATTATTTGGAGGACACACGAAAAACATCTTACTTGAAAACAGCTTTTTCATATGACCGCAACACAAAGAATATCAGTACCAAACTGGAATTGGAGTATTTTCACCAGATCAGTGATATTGTTAATGAAAATAATTTGTCCCGCTTCCAAATCCTAGGAGAACTGCACTGGAGCTTCTACAAAAATATGAAATTGATAGGGGGTATATATCAGGAACTTCCTGGTAACAAATCATATAATGAGAAACAGGCATTACTTTACCTTACGATAGCATTTAATAAACCTCTCAAGTGGCACTACTAAAACAGATACTATTAGTTCTATTCATTACTGAATTCTCACTCGTGATGGCTCAGGAACTATATCATGATCTGACATTAGAGAAAAAATCGGTAGTTATTCTTTCCAGCCAGAATGACAAAGACCCCGAATCTGTCACCAGAAGGATTACCAACATTGTATCATCAAAAGCTGTTGAACTAGGCCGGTTCAATATTATTGATCGTACCCATATTGAATCCATTCTGTCCGAACAAAAGCTTCAATTATCTGGAATTGTGGATGAGGACCAAATTGTTGAGATCGGTAATATGGCAGCGGCGGATGAAGCAATATTAGTAAAAATCATAACCTTTGGCCAGCGGGGTGTCCCCCCCAAGAAAAAACCCCTTGAAAAAGACGAAGAAGAAAATGAATATGATGATAATTTGTTGGAATGGATAATCAAAGAAAGTGTGAGCGCAGTGATTGATAAAAAACTGGAAGATGTTGAACGCCATCCAAATAATATCCAAACCATTATTCAGGCAGAAGTGCGCTTGCTAAATATTGAAAGCGGTTCATCAAAAAACAGTTTCCGTATCTCTGCAACATATACTGGCGGGAACAAAACATCATCCCTGAACAGAGCACTTAATAAGCTCGATTGGCAGGTCGGGAGAAATCTACGTGAGTTTTATATGATTGCGAGTGAAGTGATAGAAAAAAACGGGAATGACATAACAATTCTAACGGGTAATGATATGGGACTGGAAGAAGGCACGATCTTCGAGGTGAATTCCCCAGGCCGGGAAAAAAAATATAAGGACCGATCGGTCACATTACCCGGTAAACCTAGGGCTCTGGCCATATTGACAAAAATTGGGAAGAACACAAGTAGAGCAAGAATCGTTCGCCAATGGAAAAAAGTGAAAGAAGGGCACCGGGCGAATGAAATGATATATGATCCTACGACAACAGATCTTGCAATCAAGATCAATGGTCATCCTGTCCTTAACCTAACAGGAAACCTCTGGCTAAATCCTTTCAAGAAAATCGCGGGGTCACTAACAGGTCAAATTGGGTTCCTAAAAGATACACGGAAAGAAAATAATATTTTCTATGGTCTTGGATGGGAAGCAAAAATGAATGTAGTAGACCAAGGTAAGTTCCAATTATCGATCGGAACGCACTTGCCTCTTAATTTTACTACGAGAACTGATGATGAGAACAACTTAGTAAGGTTGGTATTTTTTAATCCGTCAATTGATCTAACCGGTTCATTAGTTTTACAAAGAAAGAATGATGTCTTTATTGGACTCCACTATGTTACAAATGATAATATAATTAATGATTGGTATTACTCAGAAACGGAAGAAAAAGAAGACGGCACAGAAGAGACCGAATACTATGAAGCAATCTGGGCTCCTGCCAAGGGCCCTCCTCAGTTAAACACTTCCGGGTTCTATATATCCTTCGGTTTACGATTCTTTGATTATTAACACTGTAGAATGGCTCTTCATAAATCAGAACGGACTTATTAAGCTCATCCTGAAATATGGTTTAGGTCCAATACCATCAACCCAGTCTTCAGGTGTTTGTGCCCATCCAAAACCGTAAATGAAAAATGGTATATCGCCAACCAGAAGTGAGAATCGTATTTCAGCACCAGTTGTGGTCACCCAGTTTTCATCATTTCCTCCCCAGACCTTCCCATAGTCAGATATAAAAGCACCGGATAAGCGACCATACTTAACGATTTTTGCAATCTCAAAAAAATTAAAACTCAGAGATGGTGTACGCAGTTCCACCGTGCCAAAAAATGCCCTGTCTCCTAATTGGACCCCGGTCCAGCCTCGAGGATTCATATGTTCTTTCCCAAGAACCAACTGCCCCAATATATATTCATTGGGGATATCCACCAGCCCGACGGTCTCCTGAAGAGGTATATTTTCCCCCCATATTGCTTCATACCGGCCCCTGGTGTAAACAATCAAAGGCCCAACCTTTTTATTTATAAACCCATCCACATTGATGTGGGTATAGGTGAAATCGCCCCAGATCTTTTGGTCAATTAGATTCATACCGATCTGAAAACCATGCCCATGGGGTGGAGCAAATAAATTTTGTTTGTGAGGTCGACGACCCAAATAGTTATATAAAAGAGAAATAGACCCTTCTTTCCCGCTTTCAGGTGGTGGGAACACATCTAAACTATCTGGCTCATAGGCTACCTGTCTATCAAGATAATTCAGACCATATTTTATAGTATGGTTTTTAAAAAGATCTTTCCCAAAATTAAAGGACCGGCTTCCATATATACTGAGCCCATTATAGAACTCAATTAAATAATTATTATTTCGATTATAATAGCGACTCTCAAAAAGAACGTTCTTATAGTAGGAGACCCCCCAAAATCCTCCTACGGGTTTCCCTGTTGCATTCGTGTATTCAAAAGCACTGCTTACATTTTCCCAATCAGTTATAGCGAGTAGACCTATTGCATGACGCCCGGTCGCGTCTATAAAAACCCCATTATAGAATAATCCCTCCACATCAGGGAAGAGTATGGTAGCAAGATGTTTAAAATGATCATAGAATTGATATTTCTCAACGGAGACTGCCCCGATAACATTTCGTTCAGGGTCCAGGTCAACCAAGGGATGATCAGGTTGTTTATCTCGCCATGCACTGTATGCGTTATTAATGGTGGTTTCAGTTACATTTGCAATGCGTGCTGGGTCAATATCCACTACTCTTGCTGAATCAACATCATTCAATGTTAGTCCGGTAATTGCAGATTTATCATTGTTCCAACCAACTGTCCAGACCGCATCACCTATATCAGTGTTCTGTGTAGATAATTTCGTTGATATATCTACAGTGTGAAAGTTCGGAGTCATACCTGCATGGGATGTATAAGTTATTTTTTTTCCGTCCGGGTGCCATACCGGTCTATAGTCTAATTCGTTTCGAGTGGTCAAGCGAATGGTCTCCTGACCAAGAATATCGAAAACAACAATATCCATGTTCCCATCAGATTTTGAGACCGCGTAAGCGATCTTTGATCCATCAGGGCTATAATCAGGAGTCATGATCTGGACATCACCAGAATAATTTGTGATTCGGGTCTGTGTACCAATACTGTCCAATGGCGCAATGAATAAATTGGATGTGCTGTTCTTGTGGGAAACAAAGGCTAAATGGGTCCCATCTGGAGACCAACAAGGATTATTGGCCCGTTGGCTATTGGTTATGCGGATCTTTTTCTTTGTATCCAGGTCCACAACATACACATCCCAGATCATTGCTTGATTTTTTCCATACCTATATTTCGAGTACGCAATTCTTGACTGATCAGGTGAGACTTTAATATCGGACCCAATCTTTCCATAATCCAATTCCTTCAATTTCCAGATAGGTTTGATACGTATTGGTTTATCACTTTTCCTTCTCTTTAATGCACGGCGGTATTTTTTATTTTCCTTTACAGTATCCCTTATTGCCAGTACCAAAGAAATATCATTCTGGTTTTTATCCTTACGACCTACCATGGCTATTTTTAAAGTGTCTGAAAATCTATCGAACCCACTTACATATCTCATAGGTAACTGATAGACTCGACCAATATCCTTATAGGTCTCCTTCTGGGACCGTATACCAAAAAAATAGGTATTCATATGGCGCCGCCAATCCTCTTCAAACTGTTTAAGTTTGATTCCGGTATGTTTCTTAAAAGAGTGTTTAAAATTGAATAATCCTATTTTATCACGGTGGTTTAAAATCTTGACCATGGTGGAATCACCAAATCTGTCCGCGAAATATAGACACTTTGAGAACCCATCATTGTGGGGGTCCTTTATCTTGTCAACGGTATTTCTAAGTACATGATATTTATGGGACAGATCAAATCGGGCTGGGCGCCAACGCTCTGTATAATATTCAGCCAAGCCTTCAATAATCCATCCTGGTGTCCCACTATACATATCATTCATGGGAAAGGGTAGCCATGTTTTGGTCACGCTGAAAAAAACAAGATGCTGAAGTTCATGAGCGAGAACTGTGCGTAACCATTTTTCATCCTCAAGCCAAACAGCAACATCATTCTGGTCCACCCATATCACTGTATAGTTCGCAGGGGTTGCAAAACCATTCATGACCTCATCCTCAGTCGTGAAAACAATATCAAGGCGTGGAATCGTATCCAGGCCTACCTGTTCCAATAATGTAGAGCGCATCTGTTCAGCCATATTTGCCCCCCTAATGGCTATCTGCTGAATATCCTCGTGATAATGAATGTTGAAATTAGTCGTTTGAAATGTTTTCCATTTCAGTTCCGGGTGGGTACGGTTACTCATCATCCAGGCACCCTGAGATTTTATTAGACCAATAAAGAAAAAATAGACTATTAGTGATTTTTTCATTTTATTCAGTAAACACCAAGAGGTCCTAGATCCCGTTCAAGCTGTTGTGTATTAATATAATTTAAACCTAAGAATCCCGCAGATATAGACCCGGTCACATTTTCTTCTTTATCATCTATAAATAGACATGCTTGGGGATCGGCACCAATTTTTTCAGTGGCAATATTAAAGATCTCTTTCTCAGGTTTACGGGCCCCCTCTTCAAATGAATATATGGTTCCATCCGCTAATTGTGAAAAGGCATATTTCTTTTCAATTTCATTACGAACATGTCTTCGGTTTGTATTTGATAAAAGCCAGACCGAGTAAGTATCCTTCAATCTTATCATTATGTCCACTACATTTGTCTCTTGTCCTAATAATCGGTTCCATGCTTCCCAAAAATCAGTCTCTTTTAGACAGTTTGGTTGTGGCAAAGCTTTTTTGTACGAAACAAACCATTCTTGATCTGAAATTTGACCACGCTCATATTCTTCATGAATATCTTCCGGGAAACAATCTCTAATGATCTTAGGAGATATTTTAGTAACATCACTGATATATCGAACCATTCTATCTGGATAAATATCGAGGAGGACGCCGCCAATATCAAAAACAATAAAATTTATCTTCGATCTAAATAAATCTACCACTCGAACGGACCTTCTACAGCATACCAAAGATATAATGTGACAACTGATCTATATGGACGCCATTGTTCTGCCTTTTCGATCATGTCATACGGTTTGGGTAAGGTTTGTAATCTGTAATAACGTTGATACCCCTTTTGAATCCCAAGATCGGTCGCAGGGAAAATATCCGGCCGGTTAAGGGTAAAGATCAAAAACATCTCAACCGTCCAGGGCCCTATTCCTTTGATTTTGATTAGCTGACCCTTGATATCATTATCGCTAATATATGGAAAATCATCGAACTGGATATCATCATCAATAAATGCCTTAGCAATATTATGGATATAACCAGTTTTTGCTCCTGATAGCCCAGTGTTTCTTAATACCTTCACATCTGTGTGCAGTACTTCCTGCGGGTTAGGGTATTCATTGTTCTTATATAGTCCTACGAATCTATCCGCAATGCTTTTCGCAGCCTTACCGCTTAATTGCTGATAAATAATTGAACGGCAGAGTGACCAGAAATAATTCTCCCCTATGGATAATACAGGTGTTTCATAAGTATCAAACAACGGTTTTAAACCAGGATCATTTTCCTCCAAGGTGCTAATTGCCGTTTTCATATTAAACCCATTTAAATCTTGGGTAGATATCATTGACTATAGCTCAAACACTTGTATAGTCCTTGGTTTAGAATCATATTATATATTAGTTAGTGACTATTTCTACAAGATATACAGCAAGTCATCAATCTAAAATAATTAGCTCCTTAGTGGTATCATTCAAGATCTCACATCCGTCCTCATTTATGATAACATCATCTTCTATCCGTACTCCACCCCAGCCCGCTAAATAGATCCCCGGTTCAATGGTCATAACATTATTCACGCTCAGAACATCCTCGCTTTGAGGCGAGAATCGTGGAGATGTATGAATCTCCAGACCGAGCCCATGTCCGGTTCCATGGGTATAGTATTCACCATAACCCATTTCTTTGATATAATCACGTGTTGCTGAGTCCACTACCTTACAAGGGACTCCTGCTTTTGCTGTATCACAACCACGCTGCTGAGCTTCCTTGACAATACCATAGATCTCATGGTGTTTTTCTGTGGCTTTTCCTATCACAGGTGTTCGGGTCATATCAGCGTGATAGCCTGCATACTTTGCCGCAGCATCTATCACTATAAAATCACCTTTCTTGAATTCCCTATCTGTAGGTATAGCATGGGGCAGAGCACCATTTGGACCGGTTGCAACGATGGGAGAATAGGCTTCCCCTTCTGCATATTCTCGGTATTTAGTCACCATTGCATTAGCGACCTGTTTCTCTGTGTATCCCGGCCTAACCATAGAAAGAGTTTCTTCGTAAACCTGATCCGTTACTTCAACAGCAGTGCGGATAGCGTCAATTTCCATTTTATCTTTGACAGCTGCTAAATCTTCAAGGATCATGCTTGTATTTTCCCAGGATGTTTTCGGGAAAATACTTGTCATATTTTTATATTGTGAAAAGGTCACATTCTCGCCTTCAAAAGCAAGTTTTAGTCCATTAGGGTTTAAATTATTTTTTTTAATTATAGAAAGGTGAGAATCCATATCAATATAACGCTTGAAACCCTTTACCTGGGCTTTTGACTGTTCGATATAACGGCCATCCGTAATAAAATACTGTCCGCCAGGTGTAATTAAACATGAAGCAGCAGACCCCGTAAACCCGGATATATAGCGAATATTCGTTAAATTTGTGATTAAGATCCCATCTAAATCCTGATTTGCTAAAACACTTTTTAATGTTCTTTGCCGTTTTTCATAAATTTTTTCAGTCATTATTCTGTCCCTTTTCTAATGATTCAATCAGGGTCTTAACAGCATCTCTTTCAAGCCGAATCATGTCCGGGTCCTCACCTTTTTCTTCTAATAGATCAAGAACTTCCAAGGCCTGATAAAATAGACCCTGATTCTTAAGAACATTGACCAGGGTAAAGGTTGCCAGACGTACACTGACATTCAATGGTTCGGCGAATTTTTTTATAGGTGTTGATTTAGGGGATGGCTGAACAGCTTTTTTCTTACCTGTGCGTTGTTTTTTAGATTTTTTATCATTATCAGCTTCTATTTTCTCTATAAACTCAGCAGCAATTTGGTTGGCTGGGTCAAGAATAAGAACCCTTTTCCATGATTTAAGCAACCTTGATGGTGCACGCCCTAGAACAGTCTGAATCTCACAGAGCATGATTGCAGCACCTGAATGGTCAGGACTATATTTTAGCACATGCTGGAGCTCTTTTTCAGCATTTTTTAGATTTCCTTCGGCTTTCTCAACTTGAGCAAGCACAAATCTTCCTGCTGAATCATTCTCATGATATCCTAACCCAATATTGCATACCTTACGAGCACGACGAAAATCGCTCTGCCGCAAGTATATATCTGCTAATACCGGGAAAAGTACTGTTTCAAAATGATCAGCGAAATATAGCTCGAGTTCTATTTGGTTCTTTAAATCCATATCAGCGTCTGTTCTTATTCACCCAATCATTAATGTAATCAATCGTGGTTTGCACCGGTGTACCTGGACCAAACAATTTACCAACACCTAATTCCTCCAAAGTATTTATATCTTTCTTAGGGATAATACCACCTCCTACCAATAAAACATTATTGAGTCCTTTTTCCCCCATTAAATCCAATACTGATGGGAAAATCGTGTTATGGGCATTATTTAGGCTAGATAAGGCAATAACATCTGCATCTTCCTGCAAGGCTGCAGATACGATCATCTCTGGTGTCTGGCGCAAGCCTAAATAGATAACTTCCATTCCAGCATCTCGATAAGCTGCAGCTAATACTTTAATCCCACGATCATGCCCATCAAGACCTGGTTTAGCCATGACAATACGTGTTTTTCGATCCATGATCCCAAAAATTAATTACCTTCTCTGGCAGTTCATAACCAATAAATCTAATATGGTTCTGGTTTTATCTATCATCACTATCCAACACAAACGTTACTGGGCCGTTGTTTACCAGCTGTACATTCATCATCGCTCCAAATTCCCCCGATTTTACATTCACTTCATTCAATTCTAATTTATCCATAAAATATTCATAAAGTCGGTTTCCCTCGTCCGGCAAGGCGGCTTGCATAAAACTTGGCCGTCGACCTTTTCGTGTATCACCACACAATGTGAACTGACTAACCACCAGTGCCGATCCTTTTACATCTTGGATAGATAGATTCATTCTATCGTTCTGATCATTAAAAATGCGCAGGTTGGATATTTTGTGTGCCAGAAATTCAGCATCATTATCTGTATCATTTTGTTTCACACCTAATAATATTACCAGCCCATTTTGTATTTCCCCCAGTGTTCTATTACCTATCATTACTCTTGCATGGGTACATCTTTGAATTACTGCAATCATTCTACCCGGATATTATCCTTACCGTATTGCTCACGTAGTCGGCGAATAAAACCCTTATCCGTTGATACCCTAATATTATGAGCCAGAACACGTATCGGCCGGTTAGAGCTGTTCTTATTTGGAAAATGAAAGACCAAACGACAATCTCCTGGATATTGTCGTACAAGTTCAAATAATTCATCAATATCTGGAGACGCTATTTCAATAGAATTAAAACGTATGATTAAACGACCAGATAATCTGTGGCGAGCTTGTTCCACGGGAACTATCATATCGGCGATTAATTTTAAATCTGAGGAACTTGAATTGTCAGATGGTTTCCCACGTACAAAAACAACTTTTTCATCCTCAATTAAGGTCCCGTACCGTTCATAGCAATCCGAGAAAGAGATAACATCTACATGCCCACCTATACAATCCATCTCAAAGAATGCCATAGGTCGGTTTCTTCGATCATATTTATGTGTAATCCGAGTGATCATCCCACCTATGGTAACAGTTTTATTTTTAGGAAAATTAAATTTATCTGAGAAATCAATTGTTGTGAACTCTTCAAGGTCTTCCGAATGCTCCAGAAGGGGATGTCCGGTCACATATAGTCCGAGAACCTCTTTTTCGAATCCTAATGCAATTTTCTCTGCCCAATCTTCGACAGATGGTAAATCTGGGATTTTTATTAGTTCACTATCACCCTCAGAATTTCCGAACAGATCTACCTGATCTTTATTAACTCCATTATGATACTGCTGACCATAATGGATGGCACTATCAATAGCTTCGTAATTTTGAGCACGGGAACCAGATAAGCTGTCCGCAGCTCCTGACTTTACAAAGCTCTCTAAAACACGTTTATTTACTTTCTGCTGGTCAATTCTTGAACAGAGGTCAAAGAGCGATGTAAACGCGCCCTCTTGACCTCTGTTCTCAAGAATATTTTCAAGCGCTTTTTCTCCTACATTTTTTATTGCGTTCAGACCATAGGAAATTGTTTTTTCATCAATCGGTGAAAAATATATGTGGGATATATTAATATCTGGTGGTTTTACTGCAATATCCAATTTTTTACATTCATTGATGAGTGTGACAATTCTCTCAATGTTGGACATTTCACTGGTTAGATTAGCAGACATGAACTCCGCCGGGAAAAACGTTTTCAACCAAGCTGTTTGATAAGCTATATATGCATAAGCAGTAGAGTGACTTTTATTAAAACCATACTGGGCAAATTTCTCTATCAAAGAATATATCTTTTCAGCTTTTCCTTTGCTGAGTCCGTTATTTTGTGCTCCTTCGATAAATTTTACCGATAATTCATCCATCAAGTTTTTATCTTTCTTACCCATAGCACGTCGCATAATGTCCGCCTCTGATAGTGTAAAACCAGCAATATCATGGGCAATCTGCATTACCTGTTCCTGATAAACAATAATTCCATAGGTTTCTTCTAAAACTGGCACCAAAGATGGGTGGATATAGTCTATTCTTTTTTTGCCGTGCTTGCGGGAAATAAAATTATCAATATTGCTCATAGGGCCAGGACGATATAGAGCGTTCATAGCTATCAAATCACCAATAGCGGTTGGTTTTAACTTTTTTAGGAATTCACGCATGCCAGCAGATTCAAATTGGAATACACCAGTGGTCATGCCACTGGCAAAGAGTTCATATACTTTTGGTTCATCAAATGAGATTTTTTCTATATTGATTTCCTTCTGTTTCAGTCCAATCAATTTTAATGTCTTATCTATAACGGTCAAATTTCGAAGACCAAGAAAATCCATTTTTAGTAGCCCTAGATCCTCTAACCCTTTCATGTCATACTGTGTGGTAATATCATCGGAAGATGATTTATACAGCGGTACATAGTCTGTTAGATCTCCGGGCGCAATTACGACACCTGCTGCGTGAATGGAAGCGTGGCGGTGCATACCTTCCAAAACTCTGGAATGATCAATCAGTTCTTTATACTCATTTTCTGCCAAGGATCGGAATTCTGAACTCTTGACCAGGGCATCATCCAAGGTAATATTTAATTCATCTGGAATTGCCTTAGCAATACGATCAACTTCACCAAATGAGTAGCCCATTACTCTCCCTACATCCCGAACAACCTGTTTTGCTTTCATTGTACCAAAAGTGATAATCTGAGTAACTGATTTTTCTCCATATTGGTTTTTTATATAATCAATTACTTCTCCACGACGTTCAATACAAAAGTCTATATCGATATCCGGCATGCTAATTCGGTCAGGATTTAAAAATCGTTCGAACAACAAATTATGCTTCAGTGGATCAATATTGGTGATTCCCAAAGAATAAGACACTATACTGCCAGCAGCAGATCCGCGACCAGGGCCTACTGGAATCTTTTTCCCTTTAGCATACCTAACAAAGTCCGCCGTGATAAGAAAGTACCCTGCAAACCCCATGTTCTTTATAACCCGCAGTTCATGGCCAAGTTTTTCCTCTATTTCCGGTGTTAGATCACCGTAGACTTTTTCCGCCCCTAAATGTGCTAAGGTCTTAAGGTATTGATCGGGATCTTGATCAGATGCGTCCTCAGGAATGGGGAAATTAGGTAGATGATAGTTCCCCATTTCCAAAGTCAAATCAATACTTTCCGCAATCCTGACAGTGTTTTCAATCGCATGGGGAAATTCTTCAAAAAGTCGGAACATTTCATCTTGGCTTTTAAAATAAAACTCTGGCGTAGCATATCGGAGTCGGTTAGGATCATTTCGTTCTTTTCCCGTACCAAGACAAATGTGTATATCATGAGCTTCTGAGTGTTCTTTTCGAGCATAGTGGGCATCATTTGTACAAACGAGTGGTAACGACAATTCATGGGCTAGTTTTCTCATGTTTTTAATATTAGCGATCTCCTCAGGGATCCCATGGTTCTGAATCTCTAAATAATATCTTTCAGGAAAAATTTCAGCAAACCGTAATGCTGAATTTTTTGCTCCTTTATAATCTCCCTTAAGCATGCGTTCGGGAACTTCCCCTTTTAAACATGCTGAAAGACAAATCAAACCATCACTATATTTTTCTAGCAATTCCAAATCAATGCGAGGACGATAATAGAAACCTTCCAAGTATCCGGCCGTTACTAGTTTCATCAAATTCTGGTAGCCTTTAAAGTTTTGAGCTAGAAGAATAAGATGATTGTTTCCCCAGCCACCATCAGACCTGGATTTTTTATCAAATCTATTTCCCACCGCTACATATATTTCACAACCAATGATAGGTTTTATACCTACTTTTTTCACCTGCTTATAAAATGGTATAACGCTAAACATATTCCCGTGTTCTGTGAGTGCAACTGTGTTCATCTTCAAATCATCGATTGTATTAACCAATTGATCAACACGCTGTGCCCCATCTAATAGGCTATAATCAGAATGATTGTGAAGATGTACAAATTCAGAAGACATTAAAGTGTTCCAACATATATTGCTATAAGCCCGCCTAACGTGCTGAACTTTAATAATCTAGCACTACGAGCTGATATGGAAATCTCGGGGTTATTGAGCACTGAAACTACCACGACCCCTAGGGGAATCTCAACGGTCAGAATTAATAAAATGCCATATCCTATTCCATAGAATCCTGTTAAAAACGGAATAAAAGACCCAACCCCAATTATAACGGACAGCGCTACTAATAGCTTCTTAGTATTATCTAAACCGAAGTGAATAGGAAAAGTTCTCAACCCTGCTAACCGGTCACCATCCATATCAGCGATATCTTTAACTACTTCACGAACCATTGTCAACCCAAATGCAAGTGCTGCCGGTACAATCATAAGATATATACTGTCAAATGCCGCTCCAGATCCCAGAAAGGCCATTCCCAAAATAGTTGAGACAGTTATATTACCAATCAATGGTATCCCTTTTAAAAACCAGCTATAAATAATCATGAGTGGCATAGCATAATAAATAGAGATTATTTGTGCTGTTTTGTTTAGTTCCAAAGCAGTGATACTACCAATACAAAATAAGATGACACTTAAAAATAAAGCAGTTCTCCTATTAACAAATCCAAGACTTATGGGACGAAAGGGTCGATTAACTTTATCAATCTCATGGTCAACATAGTCATTGAAAGCATTGGCAGCTCCATTATAGCATATGATAACTATAACCGCTAAAATGAGAGTGACGCTTGGACCTTGATAGTGCACAATCATAGATGATAAGATAACGGTCAAAGCACCAGTAAACAGGTTTAATGGTCGCAACAAACGAATATGTGCTATCAATCGGTTCATTTTATTGGAACGCTTAATATGCGATCATCGCCATTATAGTCTTTTATCAATCTCATATTTTTAAAGCCGGATTGAGAAAACACTTCCTTTGCCATCTGAGGATGTTCATCCGAACCTACCTCTAAAATCAACCATCCACCTGATTTAACAATGCTTTTCGCTATTTGGGAGAATTTTCTATAAAAACTGAGCCCATCTTTCCCATCCGTTAATGCTGAGAGTGGCTCATATTCTTGGACATCTCGCATTAATACATTCATATTGTTTTTAGAAATATATGGCGGATTGGATATTAGAATATCTATCGGATGAAGAAAGGTTTCTTCCAAAATATCCAAATGTGAAAAATGAATATTTTTTACATCCATTTGTTTAGCATTATCCATCGCAGTTTTTAATGCTGATTGTGAAATATCTATAGCATAAATATCTGAGTTCACACTTTCTTTAGCTAATGTAATAGCTATACAACCTGAGCCTGTGCCAATATCCAGCATTGTTGGCGAATCCATCTGTGTTATTTTTTCAAGAGCAATATCAATGAGCCTTTCTGTTTCAGGGCGTGGAATAAGAACATGCTCGTTAACAATAAACTTTCTTCCATAGAATTCTGTGAAACCGGTTATATACTGAAGTGGTTCATGTTCTAATCTTCTCTTAATCCAAGATCGTAATGTTGATAATTGTGATAAAGATAATATTTCTTCAAATCTGAGATAAATATCCATACGGTTACAATTTAGTAATTCTTGAAGAAACCATTCTATTTCAGCCCTTGGGTGGTCGAATCCCTTCCCATTAAAATATGTTTCAGCCCATGTAATAAGATCAATTACCCGCATAGATTCTTCTCTATTTATTATTGGTGAAATCAACGACATGGATTATATCCTAATATATTTAGAATAAAAATTATTCGGGGTGCGGGCCCCATGGGATAAGGAAATCTTATAAAGATTCTCCTACTAAAGATTGTTGTTCTGCAACTTTTAATTGTTCTATTAATTCATAGATATCACCGTTCATAATATCTGTTAATCTATACGATGTAAAATTTATTCTATGATCTGTAACTCTGCTCTGAGGGAAATTATATGTTCTGATTTTTGCAGATCTATCTCCAGTAGAAACTAGGGTCTTCCGTTTTGCAGCTCGTTCTGCGTTTACTTTTTCCTGCTCAGCGGCTAATAATCTTGATCGCAATACTTTTAGAGCGGCCGCTTTATTCTTATGCTGGGAAGATTCATCCTGACATGTTACAACAAGACCCGTTGGCAAGTGTGTAATGCGTATAGCTGATTCGGTCTTATTTACATGTTGTCCACCTGCACCGCTAGCACGATAGGTATCAATCTTTAAATCCAAATCATTAATCTCCACATCCACATCCTCTGCTTCCGGCAGTACAGCAACAGTGGCAGCAGATGTGTGGACCCTCCCACCAGTTTCGGTCTCAGGAACTCGCTGTACCCTATGAACACCACTTTCATATTTCATCATTCCATAAGCTCCTTTCCCATTAAGTGCTATTATAATCTCTTTAAAACCACCAATCCCAATCTCATTTGATGCTAATATCTTTTTTGTCCAATTGTTTCTTTCGGCAAAATGACAATAAAGACGGAACAAATCCGCTGCAAAAAGAGCTGCCTCGTCACCCCCGGTACCTGCTCTAATTTCCAGAATCAAATTCTTGTTGTCATTAGGATTTTTTGGTAAAAGAAGAATCTTTAGTTTTTCCTCTAATTCTGATTTTTTCCTATCAAGGTCTGTTATTTCTTCTCTTGCAATTTCTTTGAGCTCAGCATCATCATCCATCAAAACACTTTTATTATCATCAATCTGATCTACAATATCAATATATTCCTTCCCAAGCTTAGCTACTGGTTCTATCTGGCTATACTCTTTAGCTAAAGCTTTCAATTGATTTGGATTAGAAATTATCTTCGGATCTGCTAATTGATTAGTGATGGAATTATATTTTTTAATGATATTCTCTAGTTTATGCTTCAACCGATAGCCTCTGCTATATATTCTTTACCTACCATTTCTTCGTATTTATCCCCAAATGCATCTTTCAACGCAGTAATAGATACTTCAATCATCTCATTATCCGGTGGTCTCGTAGTAATATTTTGTAGCCAGAGACCAGGATTGCGTAATAGGCGGAACACTAAAGAGTCCTTAATTGCAATTAACTTGATGACTTCATACCCTACGCCAGAGACAAGAGGAATCATTGGTAGATGAGATAGCAGGCGAATTGATAAAGATATTGTCCCTAAAACAGACATGATTATTGTATCTACTACAGCAAATACAAAGATTGCTGAAAGCAAAACAATAAACAAGAAACTGGTCCCACAACGTGGATGTTGAGTCGGGAAGGATTGTGCATTATCAATGGTCACATCCATCCCAGATTCAAAATTATAGACCACTCGGTGTTCTGCTCCATGATATTGGAACAAGCGTTTAATATCATCAAGTAATGAAATCAAAAATAAATAAATAACAAAAAAAATGATTCTAAACCCACCAGATATAAGGTTAAACCATATGACTTCTTCCTCCACATTTAAAAATGCTGTGGTTATCCACATCGGGGCAATCATGAATAAGAAAATAGCCAGGCAGATAGAAAACAATGTTGTAATAAAATCTGATATTCTATTGGATTCTTTTTCATTTTCTTTGGGGGGTATAGCAATATCTGCTGACCACTGAAGAGTGGACATACCTATTTTCATTGCTTCAAACAAGGATGCTATTCCCCGAAACACCGGCCTCTTCCAAAAATTAGATTTTTCAGTTAAAGATGTAAATAATTCCCGATTAAGATGGATTTTCCCTTTTGAATCGCGGACCGCGGTGGAATACGCACCGGGAACACGCATCATCACTCCTTCGATAACTGCTTGGCCACCTACCAGAATTGATGGTTTCATAGTTGATAATATGATAAATCTTTTCACCGTGAAAACAAAAATGGCTCTATTACTATATTAATTAGCAATAGAGCCATATCATAAATAATAGTAGTTACTGGTTTTTTCCGTATTTTTTCTGAAATTTTTCTATCCGACCTGCTGCGTCAACCAAATTTTGTTGACCCGTAAAAAATGGGTGGGATTTATCTGAAATCTCAATTTTAAATAATGGGTATTCATTCCCGTCATCCCATGTGATTGTTTCTTTTGTCTCCACAGTTGACCTGGTCAGAAAAGAATAATCACAGGATGTATCCTTAAAAACAACTAAACGGTAATTATCTGGATGAATTTCTTTTTTCATTAATTATCCTCTAAATGATATGTGATAGTGCCTTTTTAACTTGCGCTATCCCTTTTTCAATTATTTCCATGCTTGTCGCATAAGAAAATCTTATATGCCCTGGTGCCCCAAAACCATCACCCGGGACAGTAACGACCTGCGTATTATTCAAAATATACTCTGAAATACTGAAAGTATCTTTCAGTATTTCATTATTTCCTGTTCGGCCTATATAAGCACTAAAATCCGGGAAAGTATAAAAGGCCCCTCCGGGCATGTTACAATTGATTCCTGGAAGTTCGTTTAACAGTCTAACCATCATGTTACGACGCTTAAGAAATTCATCTCTCATCTCAATAACACAGGATTGATCACCACTTAATGCGGCAATTCCCGCCATTTGTCCAATAGAATTAGCACACGATGTGGATTGTCCTTGAATTTTGGACATAGCTTTAATAATAGGTATAGGGCCAGCTGCATATCCAATTCGCCAGCCAGTCATGGAATAGGTTTTTGATAAACTAATACACGTAATTACACTAGCCCCTATATTATGATCTCTATTCAATTTTTCTGTACTGATAAAATGGCCATCATAAACTAATCGTTCATAACATTCATCTGAAATGACCACCCAATCTCTCTCTTTTGCTAATCTCAAAAGGTGAATGATTGATTCTTCACCCCATATCCCACCGGTTGGATTTGACGGGGAATTCATTATCACTCCTTTAATTTGGGAAGAATCCTTTAAAGCTAAATCTTTGAAATCTGGTTCATAATTTTTATTTGATAGTGTGTTAATAACGAGTGGTTCAGCATTGGATAACCGTACAAATTCTGGGAAGGAAACCCAATAAGGTGCAAACACAACAACTTTATCATCAGCATCAAATAAAGCTTGGCAAACATTATAAAGACTCTGTTTTTCTCCATTGGAAACAAGAATATTGTCAGGTGTATACTCAATGCCATTTTCTTTTTTTAATTTATTACAAATGGCTTCCCGAAACTCGAGTATGCCTTGTCCCGAAGTATATTTAGTAAACCCATTATCCATGGCTTCCTTGGCAGCTCTGCGTATATGATATGGGGTATTAAAATCAGGTTCACCTACAGACAAATTAATCACATTAACACCTTGTGAACGCATTTCAGCTGCCCGGGTTACCATTTGGAGGGTGAAAGAGGGTAGGACCTTATGAACCCGGTCTGCTAATTTATAATTCAATTCTTATGCTGTTTTTTATGATACTTTTCAGTGTTAAATCTTGAATCTTCAGGATTCTCATAAATATGTTTATCATTACCAGATTTAGTTTTTTCTTCAACATTATAGTTTCCTGAAGAATTATCTTTACTCTTTTGATTATAAGATTTATTATTACGAAATCTCCGGTGATTATTTTTCCGGTATCTTTTTTTTGATGAGAATCTCTTGCGGCGAGAATAAGGTACATCTCCAGCATTTACAGAATCAATTTTATTATCTTCTTCATCAATTGTTTCTGGACGAAATTTCTTCGATTCTTCTTGTAAGCCTGATTTATCAAAGTTAAACGTTTCTGGATTAAACATACCATAGATAGAACCATAACCTCGTGTAATACCATTACCGATACCTATATAATTAGGAAGCATGAAATTTGTTCTGAATTCCCCCATAAATGCACCCCAATGTTTTTCGTCTACAGGTTTTGGGAATAGACTCGATACATTTATTTTCGTGAATATTTTTTCCTTGAAATCAATTCCCACTTCATTTGCAATAAATACTATGTTGTGACCCAATAATTTATTTAGGTATGATGATTTTTCCTGGTTAGTTATAAAACGATAGCGCCCACCTGTCCTCTGGTTCAAGGCTACCCATGGAGTGATAAATCGGTATCTAATCAATCCTTCAGATGGAACAAATTGGTTGGAGTATTTTTCTATATCACTATTTTGAATCTCAAATGTTATATTCCCAAAATCAAGAATATCAAATTTTTCAATCAAAGATATAATTGACTCTACCCCTTCATGAACACCAATTAAGTATATTTGTTCATTAAGTATTTTTACTTGCACCCGTGGATAGAGATATTTATCTCTATAGTCCCCGTTCAAAAAAGGTATAATTGTCGCATTTGGGTACTGACGCATGAAAACTCCTTTTACCTGATAGGGTGTTTTCCTAACTGGTTTATCAGTTACAATACGAGCAATCACAGATTCTATATTAGGATATTGCATGCCCAAAAGAACAAATAAAATTAATAATATTACTGACTCATAGTATCCAAAAACTCATCATTCGTATTAGTACGTCTTATTCGTTCCAGCATAAACTGCATGGCCTCTTCTACTTTCATATCATTCAATAGTTTTCTAAGAATCCACATTCTGCCTAATTCTTTTCGAGAAAGCAATAGTTCTTCTTTTCGGGTACCAGATTTTATTATATCAAAAGCGGGGAATAATCGTCGATCGCTTAATCGTCTATCTAAGACCAATTCCATATTCCCGGTACCCTTAAATTCTTCAAAAATCACTTCATCTGCCCTACTACCTGTATCAATTAACGCGGTGGCAATAATTGTTAAACTTCCACCTTCTTCGGTATTTCTTGCTGCTCCAAGAAATTGTTTTGGTTTCTTTAACGCATTAAAATCTACACCTCCTGATAGAATCTTCCCACTATGTGGAATGACTGCATTATGCGCTCTACCTAAGCGAGTAATACTATCGAGTAAAATGACAACATTATCACCATATTCAACCATCCTTTTAGCCTTTTTCAGTACCATATCTGATACCGACACGTGTCTCTCAGGTGGTTCATCAAAAGTGGAGCTTACCACTTCCGCATCTACATTACGTTTCATATCTGTTACTTCTTCTGGTCTTTCATCAATGAGTAAAACGATTCTTTTTGTATTGGGGTGATTTTTACTAATGGCATTCGCTAATTTCTGGAGTAATATGGTTTTCCCAGTTTTTGGCTGTGCCACTATAAGACCTCGCTGGCCCATGCCAATTGGACACATAAGATCCATGATACGCATTGATAGATTTTTTTCATCCGTTTCTAGCAGAAACTTTTTATCGGGGTAAAGTGGCGTAAAGTTATCAAAAAGAATACAATCCTTAAGTTTCTCCGGGGGTTGATTATTTATCATTTCAACCTTCAGAAGTGCATAAAATCGTTCTTTAGCTTTTGGGGGACGTATCTGACCTGATACCTTATGTCCAGTTTTTAACCCAAATCGTTTAATTTGAGAAGGACTAACATAAATATCATCAGGCCCGGGCATATAATTGAAATCAGGAGATCGTAAGAAACCATAGCCGTCCTGCATAACCTCAAGAACCCCTCTGGCAAATATTGTTCCTTCTTTTTCTGCCTGAGCTTCAAGAATCCTTACAATCAATTCCTGCTTATTTAACCCAGAAATTCCACCGTTAATATTAAGATTCTGCGCTAATTCAGATAATTCCTTAATGCGCAAAGCCTGCAACTCATTAAGATTCATTTAACTAATCCCTTTTTACTTGAATAGAATTATTGATATTTAAATAAATAAACTCCGCCGGGGATAACGGCTGGTAAGCGAACTTACATTAAATGTTCCCAGTGTCAAAGGAAATTTCAAACATACGATAAATCTCATTGGCAATATAATGGCTCCCAAAAATCAAACCAATACAGTCTTCTTTCTCTGCATTTTTCAAAATAGTTATGCCATTTTCAACACTGGGAACTGGTGTATGCTCCACCTGATGATTTGATAATAATGAACATAGTCTATTGATTGGGAGTAATAGACCCTTTTCATCACTTGTTACTAAGAGTTGAGAAAAATGTCCACGGATTACATCAGCAATATAATTAATATCCTTATTCCCTTTTAAACAAAAAAGTCCGATTATCGATTTTCCCGGATGGATTGTTTTAATAGTTTCAATAATCGCTGAAATACTAGATGCATTGTGTGCGACATCATAATAAATATAATTAATTAGGTATTCTATCCTACCCGGCCATTTAGTAGAACGACATGCCTTATTTATTTTATCCTGGTTCATCTCATCACATACTTTTTTTGCTGCTTCAATAGCTATCATACAATTTAATACCTGGTGTTTACCTATTAAGGATATATGAAAAATATTCCCATTATAAGAAAACAATGTTCCTTTATAATCAATTCTTATTAAGGTAGCATTATCAGGATGAATTATTGTAACTATGGAATTTTTCATCTTGGCTTTTTCTAATATAATTGATTGAATATACTCATCCTGACCTAAGAGAATTAATGGTACAGAATCTTTTATGATACCTGACTTTTCTTTGGTTATCTGATCTATATCTTTGCCAAGTATATCCATATGATCCATTGATATAGATGTAATAATTGAAACTTCAGGAGTTATAACATTTGTGGAGTCTAATCGACCACCTAGGCCAGTTTCTATAATAGCAATATCAACATTATGTTTTGAAAAATGATCAAATGCCATAACAGTAGTTGTTTCGAAAAATGTAGATTGGATATTCTTAATATGTTTCTGATTTTTTCTCATGAAGGTTATGATTTCCTCATTAGAAATCGTTTTGCCATTCACCCTAATACGCTCATTAATATTAAGTAAATGGGGGGATGTGTACAGACCAACCTTTTTCCCCGCTTGTTTAAGTATATTGTAAAGGAATGCACATGTGGATCCCTTACCATTAGTACCAGCAACATGTATGAATTTTAATTGGTAATGTGGATTGCCAACTGCATGTAAAAGTTTCCTGGTATGTTCCAGACCAGTTTTAATCCCAAAACGTCTTAGATTAAATAATTCCTCAAAATAATTTTGATGATTAAAGGTCATTTACTATTTGGACACTGTCTATATATGAGCCCAAAAATCGCTTTCCTAAAGCTTTAAAACGCATGGGAATATCTGTTACAAAACAGATTAAACTTCCATTATCATTTTTATTATTCAAAATATTGTGATTAGTAAGTTGCTTTTGTACAGTTCTAGCAACTGCATTAGCTGAATCAATCAATACGACAGTTCTATTAAGCTGTTTTGCAATTGTATTTTTAAGTAGGGGGTAGTGTGTACAACCGAGAATCAAAGTATCTATGTTTTTCTTTTTTAATGGAGATAAATAGTGAGTAACCACCATATTGACCACATCACCTTCCAGCCATCCTTCTTCAACTAAGGGAACAAATAATGGGCACGCTTGAGAAATTGTCTTGATATTATTATCTAACGCTTTTAATGCAATACTGTAAGCATCAGAGTTAACCGTTGCGATAGTCCCAATGATACCAATATATTTATTATTAGTAATTGAAATTGCTTCTGATACACCTGGTTCAATTACTCCTACAACAGGGATAGAATTATTCTTTTTAAGAGTATTTAGAACCATTGCGGAAACAGTATTACAAGCCACAATTACCAATTTTACATCTTTTTTCACTAAGAATTCTGTGATTTCAGATGAATGTTCTTTAATCAATTCTTTGCTTTTATTTCCATACGGTACACGAGCGGTATCACCAAAATAAAGGATTGATTCGTTAGGCAATAATGTTCTTATTGATTTAACAACAGTTAAACCACCAAGTCCCGAATCAAAAATACCAATAGGTCTAGAATCCACTATTTATTCTTCTACTAATAATCTTTCACGAGATGATTTAAATTTTAGAATAGCATTATAGATTGATTTAGCAATATTTTGTCTATAGCCTGGTTTTTTTAAGTTTCTTTCTTCCGATGGATTTGAAATATAACCTGATTCCACTAAAACATTTGGCATGCTTGCACCAATTAAAACGTAAAACCCCGCTTGTTTTACCCCGCGATTTGGACTGTCAAGATTTTTATCTAACTCAATTTGAATCATTGCTGCCAAATCTTCACTTTCTTTCATGAACATACTCTGTGCCATTGTTGCCATAATTAGATTTTCCCCGGTTAGTTCCTTATACTGCGACCTAACTTCTTCAAGTTTGATAACTGCATTTTCTCGTGATGCAACTTCAATTGCATCTTCACTTTTACCAGATTGGAGCAAATAGGTTTCAAATCCTTTTATTTTACGATTTGGGTTTGCATTTACATGGATACTCACAAAAATTTTCCCATTGACCTCGTTAGCTATTTTAGTTCGCTCCCACAAGGGAACAAATACATCTTCAGTGCGCGTGTAAACTACTTTAATTGCGGTATTTTTCTCCAATAGCCGACCAACTCTTTTTGTAATATCCAGAACAATATCTTTTTCTTTTGTTCCATATTTACCTGTTGTACCTGCATCTTTTCCACCATGACCAGCATCTATAACAATTGTATCCATTCTCCAGCGATCTTTAACATCTTTTATTCGAGTTGAACTTTTTCCTAATGGTGTTCGTAAGGTAACTACAATTTCGTATGGGTCAAGTTTTTGATACCATTCATGACTAATTACATTGGACCTTAATTTTAGCGCAATTTGAGCAGTTTCTCCAATTTGTTCTGATTCCACACTATGAATGATTCCGCGAGTTAATGCCCCATTTAATGTCACAGTGTCCACTAACCCTCCAGCAACCGTTAAATAATACCAACCATGTTTATTGATAAATGAGCTGATATTTCTCTCTGAAAAAGCTTTCCTGGTCTTTAATCGAACAATGGTACCATTAGATTTTTCTTCTACATCTATCGCTGTAATTGTGAATTGTACAACATCTACATCGAGGAATTCTCTTTTAGGATCATAGTTAATACCTGGTAGGGTTGTTGATTTCAATATGTTTAAAAATCCCTGTGCTGGTAAATAAATATCTCCTGCTTCTTCTTTAGCTATTACAGACATCTGAAATGGTTGGTCATCTACCATGATAAAACTAGACCTAGCAGAAATCTTTATTCTTCTATTAGTGATATATAACACGAGTTTTTTCCGCTCCTGATTTTCATACAACCGAGATGATAATGCTCTTGCGAAATCTCTTGCGGACATATATAATTGTTCTGAGTTCGGTAAGGTTTTTATCTTAGACTCAGTTCCCGTGTTTCTATTAAAGACTCGAATATCTGCCTGTGTTAACGAAACCAGATAAAATATAATTATTGTCTTTTTCCAAATATTCATAAAAACAAATTTATCTTTTCCTTCAATCAGATGATAATAAAACGATTATTATTAAAAATAAATATTTCAGGATTTAACAAATAAACAAAAGAAATTATTCATAACGAGAGAATAACAACCATCTAAACCAAAAATTAATATTAAATATGGTTTAAACAGTGAATAAGAAAGACTGGGTATGGTATCCCAATAAGATAGCCAAATAAGTGAAAGGCTAATACTTAAAAAGTCGGTTTTTAAAAACACATAAAATAATTACGCCCCAAGCTTGAGGCGTAATTATTGAATCAAATTCAGGTCACTTTTTTTCGTACCACATCACGAGTATCATTAATGCCAAGAGTCCTGCCAATCCTGCATCGCCAAACTGAGCCATCACTCGTCCTAGGCCTTCTATCACACCGAAGAAGTCGTCAAACAGGATACCGACAACGATTCCAACAATAACTAGAGACTTGAGCAAATCTGTTACTATCCCAAGCCACTCGTTGAGGGTGTCAAATGCACCTTTGAGCATATATTCCTCCTGTCAAAAGGCGTAGGGGCCCGTAATAATGGGCCCCTATCAAGGCCTATTTGATTATTATCCTAGAAACGAGAGAAAGACCAGCAAAGCCAGCAGTCCGGCAAACCCACCGTCCAGAAACGTGTTCACTAAATCCACGATTCCGCCAATTGGGTCAAACCCGGTGGAATAAATAATATTGACGAAGACAAATAGCACGATAAGTGCTTTTATTACGCCAACAATCCCAGCTGCGGCATTCTGTACGGTTGCGTTTACATCAGCCATGCCAATACCTCTTTATTTTGGTTATTAAACAAAATGGGGGCATCTATCCCCCATTCTCCGAAATGATTGTCTTTGTATGTAGTTATTACCAGGGTCAATCCCTTTAGTCGAATCAAATTTACTAATAATAGTAGTATCGACAATATTTATATTTATTCAACAAATTAATTACTGTTTTCTATATATATTATTGATTTATATACCATTAATGCAGTTACACTCTCCATACATTGGGCACACAATCGCCAGTGGTTTTTGACATGGTTACATGGAGCTATGGGGTGAACTACCTGTGATATTTCTCCTGTGGGTTTAGTTAAATCCGGATTTTGCGAACCGAAAATTGTAACCGTTGGTAGTCCAATATATGCAGCAAGATGACCGGCCATGGAATCTATCCCTATTAGCATACGTTGATTTTTTAACCAATTATAGAATCCAATAAGCGACCCTTTAAATACTTCAATATCAGGAGTCTGTTGTATTATCTCATCGCACGTATTCTCCAAATCTGGAATCTTAACTATTGCCAAAGAATATTTACCATATAACTGTTTTATTAATTCTACCCAGCGTTCGATTGGCCAGCAACGATTTGTGTCGCTTGCGCCCGGGTGTAATACTATTTTCCCTCGTTGTAAAACATTGTTACTGCTTTTGTTTCTTTTTCTGTTTAATTCTGGAATCTTTATAAGAGAAAGTAATTGGAGTGAGCGTTCTGATTGATGTAAAGAAAATGGGAATTCAAATGAAGAGGTCAAAAAATAAGAACCACCTGTTGCATCGTACCCCACTCTTTTTTTGCTCCCGGTTAACCATAGAAACCAATTATTTCGAATATCACCTTTAAAATCAATTGCGAGATCTATCTTGAGCTTCCTCAATCCAATACCAAAGGCTACTGTATCTTTCCACCTTGATAGAGACCATTCCCAGTTTGTCCAAGGCGAAGAAAATCCTATTATTGTATCAGCTAACCGCAGTTTTTCTGCTAATTGTACCGTATCCGAATTCGTAATTAATATTATTCTTGACAAAGGAAATGCTTTCTTTATCATATCGAGTGCAGGTATCAACATTACTACATCACCTATTCTATGATATTCGGTAATCAAGATGGTTTGGGCTTTTTTTACATTAAAAGGGGGCGCTGGGGTATTTTTAAACCAATCAATAAATAAAATAAAGGGTTTTATCATTACACTGATAAGCTTGGACCAGAATAGATGACTTGGTTTATAGACTTCCTGAATCAAGGATTTAAACCGATTGATCTGTAATAAGAATAGAGTTTTCGAGCAACACTACTTATATCATGTTTCTTTCTGACCCATTTATAACCTCTATTCCCTGATTTCATTATTTGTTCTCTATTTTGAATCAATGATCTCAACTTATATTCCAAAGATTTGGATGTAATATTGATAAAAGGATTATCTGGGATGAATGATTTATAGGTATTATTTATTTCTGTTAAAGTACAGATCCCCATGGAAAGTGATTCTACTGAATTCATTCCGTATCCCCAACCACCTTTATCTCCAATCTGATCTATGAAAATATCTGCGCTCTTTTTACGCTCCATCGCAACAGAATGTGAAACATTCTCAATAAGGTCGAATGTAATAAGACCTTCATTATGTAAAATCCTACAGGTTTGTATGATACCGGCAGAACCTTTATAATAGCGATTTGTAGGAGCATGAGCTATGCGTATCGTATCGTTTAATTCTGTTTTTGGATAATTATTCCCAAACTCAAATGGTAGAAATAAATATTGTATATTGGGATGTTTGTTAAGTAAATCCACTTCATTAGTTAAGTTCAAATCGGATAGTTGATCTATAATGGGCATTACACCTCGAGTTCGTAAATCCTCTCCATGATAATGACAAATAATCTTTTTACCTCTTTTTTTCAGAGCTTGTGCAAAAAACTCATCCTTTAAGAAATCCATTCCACTTTCAAAGTGAACCACATCATAATCAAGCAAATCATATTTTTTGATTGCTTCTTTTACCTTGGAACGCCACAACCAATCCTTATACTTTAAAAAGGTTTTATCTAACAAGCCATTCGGAGCCCACACTGGGGGATAGCCGTCTTTCTCTTTATAATAACCTTCCCTTCCGCGGTAAAATTTATATATATTATGTCGAATCATTGCCAATTGTGGTCTGGTAAAATTAAATGGGAGTTCTAAACAAACATCGTCCTTAAACCCCTTTGGAGAACGAAAAAATGTTACAGTTCGACAAATATGATTATTAGATATATGTTCTTTTTTCCACAGGCTTAATGTCCCAACCGTGTTTTCTGGAGAGATATAAAGTATCTTCATGGAATTAACTTTTTATATACCTTAATCAATCTTATGCTGATTGATTCCCAGTTATATTCATTAATAATTTTTCTTTGGTTGATTTGTAATTCCTTAACAGACTTGTTATTTAATTCCTTTACTAAATGATCTGCGAGTGCAATAACATTGCCTGGTTTTACAAGTGACAATCCATCCACATCATAACGTTTCATGGGTTTAAGATCTGATGCCACTATACGACAACCAGCGGCCATAAATTCAAATAATTTTGTTGGTGTTCCAAGTCTAGTGAGGGGGTTATCCAGGAATGGTATAACTCCAATGGCATTCTTTGCTAACTGATCCCAAATCTCTCTATGCGATATATGCCCATGCCATTCAACATGATCATTAAGACCTAATTGATGAATCAATGATAAAATGTTCTTTTTATATTGCTCTGTACGGAACGTACCGAATAAAGATAGTGAAACATCGTTAACTCTTTTTGCAACCATTGATATAGATTCTATTAATTCTGTGATACCTCTTTCGGGGCCAATATGGCCATGATAAATAATCGTGTTTCCCCTATCCAATTTGAAATCTACTTTTGGTAATATTGTACTGGATGGAAAATTCTCAAGCACAATAGGGATGAAACCATTTTCTATATATCCACAATTATTAATAGCCGGGCTTGCTATAATTATTTCATCTACATACTCCAAAAATTGTTTTTCTTTTCTCAGCCAAATTTTTCCATTCAAATTCTTGATAATCCCCCCCCAGCGTGAAAACGTTTGAATTAACGATGGATAATCCTCATGAACGTCGTAGATGACCTTTGTATTAAAGAGCTCTTTTACTACTTTTGCCAAGGGTAATAAATCGGGCTCATGTATATGAAGAATCCTTGGCCTATTTTCCGAAAAAATTCGCAATAAATCCTTTTGATAGGCATCAGTGGAGAAACTTGATTTCTGATAATTAATATGAGACACAAATTGGTCAGATAGGTCCATATCAGATTCTGACCTTGAAAAATATGTGATATTTATTTTATTATTGACTAAAGTTTGAATTTCCCGGTGATATATTCTTTCATCATCTGGATAATGTTCACAGGAAACAATACAGATCATGCTATAAAACTCTTTATGATAGTCCTTTCCTCGCTATTGATCGCAAAGAAATACCAGCCTATCGGGTAGAAAAACACGGTTATCGAACGAATAAGAATATCGTTCCCTGTAAAAAGAACTATCCCCATATAGAGTATCGGGTATACAAACGCAATCCAATTATACATGATCGGATAAATTTTATAGGTACAAAGAAATATTGATGAGCTCATTGCTACAAATGCAATAACAGTAGCCCATGCAGAACCTATGATACCATAGATAGGAATTAAATAAATATTCATTCCTATATTCACGATTGCGCCCACAGCTCTGAAAATGGGAATCCAATTTGTAATCTCTTTTATATAAATTCCAGGAAGTTGTATCACGTATGTACCAAAAAAGAAATAGGCTAAAAGAATTACGTGTATCACATGTTCTGCGGCCCAAAATTGTTCTCCAATCAATGGCCTGGACCCAATGGAAATACGAATAATCTCAGGAATCCATAGACTCACTACAACCACTACAAATCCAAGTAATCCCAAGAAAATAGATGCTATCTGTGCAAATTCTTTCCTAGCGTTTGGTTGTGTCCCCCGCTTTAAAAAATATGGTGTCCAACCCATATTAAACCCCATAACCACAATTAATCCCATTACGCCCAACTTGTAGCCCGCAGAAAAGAGTCCTACTGCTGTGGTATCAGCAAGCCATTCCAGTAGATAACGGTTGGATAGTTCCATAATCATTGTGAAAATACCTGCTGGGAGAAATGGTAATGCGAATCTTAGCACCTTATTCAAGATTGATCTTCTCATCCCTGCTATATCAATCCGATTGAAAATTATTGGGATAGATAAAATAAATATACTAGTAGACGATATTAAATTGGCCAGTAATACCCCTTGGATGCCCATTTCAAGTGTAACAACAAAGAAGATATTTAGTCCCATTGTGATTAATACATTAGTAAAGTTATAAGCTATAAATGGGATAGGTTTTTCTTCAGTGCGTAGAATTAATATTGGAATATTCCACAATGCATCCATCAGAAGGATTCCCGATAATATGGTAATCCAGTCAGGTCTATCTATTCCTAAGACATATAATGCAATATGATTCTTTGATATAAATAATAAACCCGAAAAAATAAGACTGGTGAATAATTGTAAACCATAAATCGTAGTGATATGTACGGTTCTTTCTTTACCATCGAGTTGAACAGAATACTTCATTAGAGCTGTATCCATACCATACCTATAAAGAATCAGAGTAAACCCCATAAATGCATACGCCAATGAAATAATACCATATTCATCAGGTGTAAATACATGAGTATATAATGGGAGAAGAAAAAAGGTGACAAGCCTGGCTATAATATGACCAAATCCGTAAATGAGTGATTGTTTCCCAAGCGATTTGATTGACATAAGAAAATATGAAAAAGGTTAGTTCAATTGAATTTCCAAAATATCTCGAAATACACCACTGGCTCCAAAATTTTCTTTAAACCGCCCTAACCCCATATTGGGATTACCATTCACTGTAAAAGTCCCAAAATCATATATTTTAAAACCATTATGAATAGCCCATTCAAAAATCGAATAAAAAAGCAAATTCACTGCACGAAAATCCTGGAACTCTTCTTTATGACTGATATAAAAAGCTAAAACCACTTGTGGATTCACAATGAAATTCACGACCCCAGCAATCATTTCACCCTCAAAAAACGCACCAAATAGATTTATTTTATCTGGAAACAACTGTTGTAAGCTTTTAAGCTCGTCAAGTGTATGTGTTGGTTCAACCCCGTGACGTATTTTCAAATTATTCTTTAAAATCCTATAAAATTCATTTATTCTTTTCGATACTCTAATCTCAATACCTTTTTTTTGTGCTTTAAATATTGCTCTTCTGTGCGATGGTTTAAATTTTCTCAAATTTTGATCTAAACTCTTTTCGAGGAACAATGTGCTTGTTATTTCTCTTTTATAATAACTGAAACCATTTTTGAATAACGAAAAATCAATGTAATTGGATAGTCGTTTCTGATAGAATACCGGTGGAAGAATTATTCTTATCCCATTAAAATTTTGTTCGTGGACATACACAACAAGTTCTTTCACTAAATCTATAGCATTTGCAATGGATAGATTTTCTGGGACAACAAATGATCCTATTGTGGCCCCAGGATGTGAAATCAGCAATGTTTTTTCATTTTGTGTTACTTTTGCCGCAGGAAGAACAGCGAAAAGATGATTGTTCTTATAAAATTCCAAACTATGGTCTTCAAATCGATCTTTTGGATGGTAATTAATAAACCTACGCAAATGAAATAACGTACCATTATTTGCATTCCGCACAAATAAATCCCATTGTGCGGAATTCTTTTCACCAAATTTTCTTATACTAATCATAGGAGAATTTAATAGATTGTTGCCGCAGTTGTTCCAAACTGGAAATGTTAAGTGATAACGGTTGTTTATATTTGTCTATCAAATCTAATTTGATTATCAAATAAAATGGAGAGGTCACTGAATTCTAGTATTGAAAATATACACGCCCGTGAAATTTTAGATTCAAGGGGTAATCCAACTATTGAGGTTGATGTTTATCTTTGTAATGGAATCATGGGGCGAGCAGCGGTCCCATCAGGAGCATCAACTGGTGATTTCGAAGCTTTTGAACTTCGAGATAATGACCCACATCGTTATCTAGGTAAGGGAGTTCATCAGGCAATAAATAATATAAATACAGAATTAGCACCAGTTCTACGAGGTTTCGATACAACTAAACAAGAGGAATTAGATCATATAATGATCAACTTGGATGGAACAGAAAACAAATCTCGCCTTGGAGCCAATGCTATCTTGGGTATTTCTTTGGCTGCTGCGCGTGCGGGAGCAACGCTTTTAGGAAAACCTCTTTATAGTCATCTGAGGAGAGGGGATGCAATAACCATACCAGTACCAATGATGAACATATTGAATGGTGGTAGTCATGCAGACAACACAATAGATATTCAGGAATTTATGGTTTTCCCTCTCGGTGCAGATACCTTTTCAGAGGCTTTGCGCATGGGGACAGAAGTATTTCATAATTTGAAAATTGTTCTAAAATCTAAAGGATTAAATACATCCGTAGGGGATGAGGGTGGGTTTGCACCAAACCTATCATCTAACGAAGAAGCCATCGAGATAATCCTAGAAGCTATTAATCTATCTGGATATAAAGCTGGGGATGATATTTTTTTGGCAATAGATGTTGCAGCTAGTGAGTTCTTTGATGGTAATCTATATCGACTTAACTCTGAGGGTAGGGCACTATCATCAGAAGAGATGATCACCTATTTTTGTCAATTAGTGAACAAATACCCTATTGTATCAATTGAGGATGGTTTGGATCAAAACGATTGGAAAGGTTGGGCGAAACTAAATTGTGAATTAGGGAAACGCATCCAAATAGTAGGAGATGATCTCACAGTAACAAACCTGAAGCGGCTACAAAGATCTATCGATGAAAAATCCATGAACACCATATTGATCAAACTGAATCAAATCGGCACCGTTACGGAGACCATACAAGCAGTTGAACTGGCAAACAAAGCCGGATATGCAGTTGTTATTTCTCATCGGTCAGGGGAAACGGAAGATACTATTATCGCCGATTTTGCCGTTGCTATGGGCATGGGACAGATTAAAACTGGATCTGCATCAAGAACAGATAGGGTCTGCAAATATAATCGACTATTGCGTATTGAAGAAGAATTGGGAAATAATTCGCATTTTGCCACAATAAATGTTTTAGGCAAATCTTTATGACTCGTTACTCGAGATTAAAAAGAAAACCGAAACTTCGAAGGGTTCAACAACAAGTAGCTGCTACCCAAAAACAATTTATTAGAGGTATTATATTGCTATTTTGTATCACTTTATTAATTCTTTTCATTTTTGGAGACCATGGTCTTTTACAACTTTATAAATTGAAGCGCGATCGAGCCAAAGTACAAGCCCAGATCGCTCAGCTAAGGAAAGAAAGAGAACGGGTGATGGTTGAAAAGAATCAGTTAGAGAATGATATACAATACCTTGAAAAACTAGCCCGGGAGCGATACAGAATGGTAAAACCAGGGGAAAAAGTATATAAGGTCATCCCTGAAAAGAAAGATGCTCATATTAAAAATTGAAACTATAGAAAACGGAATCTGCACGAAGTCTCATGTTAGATTTACATGATAAGTGAATATTTATAGGTGGGGTCTTAAAACTATAAACCAGGTCCACATTTATAGTTTCTCCATTTTCTATGCCATATTTTACAGTGTTTTTCCCTTTGTACGGGTCAAATTGCCCAAAATTATTTTTTTCATCCGTAACTCTAATTAAAGTAAAGGCGGCAAAATCAAAAGGCCAGGATCTTTGATTTGTAACTTGCATCTCAATGAATATCTTATCCCCTTTTTGAATCGCGTTTACCAGTTCAAACTTTATACTATCAGCAAGACCTACATTCCGTAAACACATAACAGAAACTGTATCCAGGTCTTCGCAAAATGTATTTTCATCTTTGGTACTAAGCTGAATCCGAAACATTTTATCTTCAGGTAATCCTTTGGGGAAAATAAAATAGGGCTTTTCTTTTACACGCTCGATGTCAGGTATAGTAATCCCATCGTCAATGATGGACCATTCATACTGAATTTTGCTATCAGTATCTACTGATCTGGAACCATCCAGATAGACCTTTTCATTGTAGGGAGCAATAAAATCTTCACCAGCATTCGCTATAGGAGGCTCATCATTTATAATTGTTACTAATAGTGTATCCTTCCCAACCAATCCGGTGATATCTTTAACCGTTAATAAAAATGCCATAGAAATATCGATAGTTGTATCGGGAAGTGTAAAATCCACTTTTGCGGTATCATAACTGACAGTACTAAGTGTATCCAACAAATCCCACTGAAATGTCAATGGGTCATTATCAGCATCCCACGATTTTATCCCATCCAACAAGACCGTTCTATTGCACCCATTACTCAGAAGAATATCTTCACCAGCATTCGCTATGGGAAAATCCCTTACGGGTAATACATCAACATTAAAATCAAATTCAGTTGAGTCCGTACCATCAGAAACAGTTATAACAACCGTTAAAGGGCCAAAGTAATCCTTCATCGGTATGACCGTCAACCAATTATCGATTATACTGACTTTTGCATTATTATTAACTGTTGATCTGAACTTGAACAAATCCCCTTCCACATCAGATGCATATAGCATGAAGGTTAGCTCTGAGTCTTCCGCGATGGATTGTGGTGCAATAGCTGTAATCCCTGGAAAAGGATTTATCAGTGTAACGTTTGTATCAACCGTAGTAGAACCATCAAACGTGCTTAAAGTGATTGGTACTGCCCCTTTATATGTCTCTCCGGGTTTAACTGTTAGTTTATTATCATTTACCTCCACTTTAGCATCCCCATGTATATTGGCACTATATGTCAATCCGTCACCATCCACATCATTTGCAGACAACATCAGGTTTAAATGTTTTTTATTTTCTGCGGGCCTAGGTTTTATTGATGTCAATACTGGTGCATCATTGATTGGGGTTACGTCCAATTTGAACTTTAATTCATCATTAGATGACCCATCAGAAACATTAACAGTTATAAATATTTCCCCATTGAAATTGGCATCTGGCACAACAAGCAATTGATTCTCATGTATACTCACTTTTGCATGTTTATTTGAGCTTGCGCTGTAGGTTAATTCGTCTCCATCCGCATCAACCGCGGATAGTTTGAGACGTAGTGATGTATCCTCCGCTATAGATTGAGGGCCTACGGAGCTTAACACTGGGTCATCTTTCACTGGTAAAACATTAAGTGAAAATATTTTTTTGTCGTTCGCAAATCCATCGGAAACATTAACGGTCATAAGTATTGTTCCATTGAAATCGGCATCTGGCACAACAAGCAATTGGTCCTCCTGTATATCTACTTTTGCGTTGCCATCTGCACTTGCAGTATAGGTCAATTCGTCGCCATCCACATCAACCGCGGATAGTTTGAGACGTAGTGATGTATCCTCCGCTATAGATTGAGGTTCTATGGGATGTAGTATCGGGGTATCATTGACCGGGGATACATGGAGAATAAATTCTGATTCATCGGTATCGGTTCCATCGGATACGGCTGTAATCACATTTATAATACCATTGAAATCTTTATCTGGGGTGATGGTTATTTCATCGTTAACCACACTAATCAATCCATTTCCATCAATGGTGGCTCCAAATGTCAATAGTTCTTCATCTATATCCAGGGCAAATAAATTCAAAGATAATTCTGTATCCTCGTCAATCTTTTGTGTAGGAGTCTCAGACAGGATTGGTTTATCATTGACCGGTTCAACATTTAATATAAAGCTTAGATCGAGGTTTAGGGTTAAAAGGATAGATCCATTAAAATCCTGATCAGGTGTTATAATAAGATAATCACCATCCATTTCTATGGTTGCATTGCTATCTATAAAGGCCTGATAATTAACTGCTGAACCGGATACGGGTATATTTAAAACGAATTTTGTGTCTTCCGGTATATTGTGGGCGCCTTGTAGAAGTTCTAAAACCCATTTTGGTTCTGGGCCATTACCAAATATCCAATCCTGTGTCGACCTGTCATATGGTGTAAAATCATCTTGAGAAATGCCCTGTACACCTAAAAGTAAATAAATGGTAAAAAATATATTTATACAGTGTTTAAGTACCCTGTGCACTTTCTTTGTTCTTTAAATATGCATCAAAATATATTTCCACTCGTCTATTATATGCTCGTGCCTCCGCCAACCTTTGGGGATCTTTCATAACATTATTTATATCAACAGCTGGACGAAATTCACCATAACCCAGTGCTGAAAAATATCTTTGATCCATTTCAGCAAGCTCGCTCAAGCGCCTTACAAGATTCAAAGACCGAGCTGATGACAGCTCCCAATTACTTTTAAAATCTGCTTCCTCTGGAATGGGTTTATCATCTGTGTGTCCTTCACATCGAATCTCGATTGCCAATTCCTGATTATCTCTATCTATTATATCAATTAGGGGGGCCCAACGTTTTTGATTCCTTAAATTAAAAAGAGTGGATGTTCTAATGATTCCACCAATTTGTGTCAATATCGGATCGACCTTGGGGTCCACTTCTGCAGAAAGAGATTTGAATAGCTTGCCCCGTAGAGTGATCTTTATTCCTTTAGTAACCCGATCTATATCCACCAAATTGCTCTGATTTAATGGTTGAAGTTCCTCATTGGTCTCATCTAATATAATATTTATCCAGCGATCCACGTGGGATTCTGCATCATTCAGAATAACTAATAACATCACAAAGAACGTGAGCAAAAGAGTAGTGAGGTCAGCGAAAGTGAGGGCCCATGCTGTGGTCTTTGCCCGGGCTTCTTCCTGAGAGATTGGTTTACGTAACAGTATCATAATTCTATAGGTCGCGTTCTGAAAGAGCTACAAATGTCATTAATTTTTCTCTTATTAGTAGGGGATGTTCGCGTGCATGAATACTAATGATCCCCTCAAGAACAATACTTTTAAGCATTATTTCATTCTCGGACTGCCGTTTAAGCTTACCGGCAATTGGAAGAAACACCAGATTAGCCAATAGAACCCCATAAAATGTGGTGATTAAAGCTGTCCCCATCCCAGCTAACAGGTCTTTGAATTGTTCGGCCACATTAAATTCGACAGTTGAGACCTCACCGCCCATTTGAAATCTATTCATCATGACTATCAAGCCAATTACCGTACCAAGCATCCCAAAGGCAGGAGAATAGGCGGCCATATATAAAATTATTTCTTGGGCACCTACGTGACGTGTGGATATATTACTTAGATCCAGTGAGAGAAAGGTTCTTAGTCTAGATGCTTCTCGCTCATTGATGGCCAGCTCAACACCATCCCGAAGAAACGCACTCTCGATTGATGATAGATCCGCCTCTAATGATAAGAGTCCATTCTTACGGGATTTTTCCGCTAGATCAATAATTTTTTGAATTGTCCCCGTAAAATCATATACTTCAGCTCGAATTACATTTTTTAAGACAAAACGAAGATTAAAGACGGCTTTTAGGGGATAATTCACCAAAGTTGCACATATCACTCCGCCGATAACAATGAACACTGATGACCACTGGAAAAACCATAAAAATCTACCTTCGAGCCACCAAATACTTATAGCAATGATCGTGGCTCCAGAAACAAGTCCGATAATTGTACCAAGATCTAATTTTTGATTCATATCGGGATTATCCTATTTATCGTATTGGATAAAATTACATCAATACTTGTAGATGTTATTTTACCTGTTTATTAATCCTTTTTTTTAAATTTAGACAGGGTCTTGCTTGCGTTATAAAGTTTATTCTGTTCCTGGTCGGATAGTCCTTTGAATCCAACCTTTTGAATCTTATCAAGAATATGATCGATGTCTTTTTCGAGTACTTTTTTCTTTGACTGCTTAACATCCTCTATCTGAATACGATATTCTAGGGTCTTCTTTCTAATTTTGAACCAAATATCGTTCAATCTCCAACGTCGTTTTAAAAAAACATAACCTATCGCCATGCCTGAAATATGAGTAAGGTGGCTGATCTGAGTCATTTGCTGAAAAGAGGAGAAAAAAGCGAGTATGCCTATAGCGATGACAAACCATATCGATTTTATTGGAATAAGCCCATAAAGGTACACCGTACGATTCGGAAATGATAACCCATATGCAAGCAAAATACCATATACAGCACCACTAGCACCAACAACTGGAATATTTGATTGAAGATTGAATAAACAAGTAACCATTCCTGCCCCAATACCTGTAATAAAATAGTACTTGATAAAATTCTTTCTACCCCAAGCATTTTCCAGCTCACTACCAAACATCCACAGTACAAACATATTAATTAGAATATGCCAAATATTGCCATGAAAAAATAGATATGTGAAAGGTTGCCATATCATAAAATCAGACCAGATAGCTTGTGGGACCAGACCAAATAAATCAAATAATAAGTGTTCTTTCCCAGAAATTGTCTGTAGAAAAAAAATGGTGAAGTTCACTGAGACCAGAAGTTTTATAGCATCGGTGAAAAGTTGCGGTTTATAGGATAACTGACCGGGATTGGCTTGGAATTGATATCTCATGTTCTACAGAATATACATAATTACCCTAAATCGAAATAGTTCCCTTAAAAATCAATAAAAACATATTTATGATATAGGGTGAATGTTCTGTTCAATCAGCTAATATTTGTCTTGCGATATCCAAGGATCGCAATCGCACTAAATCATCAAAATGATAGAATAACTGTTGCTGAAGATAGTTACTTATTACTCGATTATCTGTAGGAGAAATATGATTAATCGGCAATTGGTCAATTCTTTCATTCATTAATTGCAGTAAAATCTCTCCGCTGTGTTCACCTTCGTATGGATCTGGAAAAGAAATACCGGGCATCTCCCGGCAATCTAGATCGGGACGAAAGCCCAAGTGTGATAAGAGTGCACATTCATAAAACCAGAACAATATATTGGGGTCAAATTCCCCATCATTAAAACTACGCAAGACATCTACCAAAATATTAAACAAGCCAGAATGGGGGTCGTTTTCCCCTAAAGTACGATCTGTCATTTCCATTATAGCTAGACAAAAGCTCACAGATTTCAAAGAATTCTGTATATGTGGCCATGATTCCTTAAAGCTCACTTTTGATAAAACTTGTAAATCGCGATTGGGTTTATCATAATAAATGATCTCAATAAAACTCAAGGGCTGGAACTGAGCTACTTTAGGAGATTTTTTCGAACGAGCTCCTTTAATAATCAACCCAACCTTACCTTTTTCAAAGGTAAAACAGTTTGATATCAAACTTGAGTCACCGTAGGGGATTGTTCTTAGAACAACTGCTGGTGTATGAACTATCATTTACACCAAGTATAATCAATAGGCTTTCGCAAAAATCACTTCGTGCTTAGCAGGATTACCCGAGTATACACAAATCAGATCTTTGGGTTGTTCATCAAATGGGATACAACGAATTGTGGCTTTAGTTTCGTCTTTTATTACAGTTTCTGTCTTTTGAAGACCATCCCACCCACAACGAACAAATCCACCCTTAGTAATGATCTGTTTGAATTCATCATAGGAATTCGCTGTATGTGTATTATCATTTCTAAAGGTCAATGCTTGATCGTACAGTTGCTGTTGTAAATCATGCAATAGAATTGGAATATTTTCAATTACGGTTTCCTTTGAATAAGAAATTTTCTCACCTGTGTCTCTCCGAACAAGGACCGTGGTCCCTTCTAATATATCTCGAGGACCTACTTCCAAGCGTAATGGGACACCTTTCATTTCCCATTCGTTGAACTTGAATCCAGGGGAAGAATCGGTCCAATCAATGTGATAACGAACTTCAGTTTTTTCAAGACCCTTAGTGATAGGCTCTAAATATTCTTTTATATTTGATATTTGATCATGCTTTTTTACAATTGGAATAATCACTAACTGAATCGGTGCTATTCTGGGAGGAATTCGTAATCCTTTATTGTCTCCATGAGCCAGGATAACAGCCCCAACCAACCTTGTACTAATACCCCAGCTCGTAGCCCAAACAAATTCTTCTTTGTTGTCTTCTGTTTGAAATTTTACTGAAAAAGCTTTTGCAAAATTTTGTCCTAAATTATGTGATGTACCAGCCTGTAATGCCCGTTTGTCACCCATCATAGCTTCAATACAGTATGTTCTATCAGCCCCGGCAAATTTCTCTGATTCTGTTTTCAAACCAGTAAAGACTGGAATAGCTAGATAATCTTCTGCTAACTGTCGATATAGCTCTAAAATATCAAGAGTTTCTTTTTGGGCTTCTTCTTCAGTAGCATGAGCAGTATGACCTTCCTGCCACAGAAATTCTGTAGTTCTAAGAAATAACCTTGTTCTCATTTCCCAGCGGACAACATTCGCCCATTGATTGATAAGGATAGGTAAATCACGATAAGACTGAATCCATTTTTTATACATTGACCAGATCACTGTTTCGGATGTCGGGCGAATGATAACTTCCTCCTCTAAGCGGGATTCTGGATCAACTATAATTCCTTTCTGTTTGTCAGCCTTCAATCTAGTATGGGTCACCACAGCGCATTCCTTGGCAAAACCTTCTACATGTTCTGCTTCTTTTGCCAAAAATGATTTGGGTATGAGTAATGGAAAATACGCGTTGGTATGTCCTGACTCTTTGATCATATGATCAAAAATATTCTTAATATTTTCCCAAAGTTGAAAACCATATGGTTTTATCACCATTGTCCCTTTAACTGGGCCATAATCAGCTAATCCAGCCCTGGTTACGACTTGCATATACCAATTGGGGAAATCTTTTTGCGGATCAGGTAAACCTTTGCTCATAATGAAATAAAGGAAATTATTGAGAGTAAAATTACCGGGGTCAGATGACTCGACCAAGGCGTTTTCGGTTCAAATTGTATGGACTGTTTTTAATGAAAGTTCATATTCCCTATTTTATAGTATCGTTCGATAATGAATAATGATCAGTCAAAGTGATATAAAACGTATTCGTTCCTTAAAGAGTAAAAAAGGGCGCCAAGAACATGGTCAATTCATGATTGAAGGATATCGCCTGGTCAAGACTTATTTAGAGAGCCAGGCGGGTATCATTGATGTGTATTATACAAGATCATTTAAGCAGCAGCATAAAAGATTTAATTTCCTTTCTAAGAATTCAGAAAAGGAAATAGTATTAATAACTGAAAAATCAATGAGTCAAATCTCAGACGCAATTACACCACCAGGAATTATTTGCATCTGTAAAACAATAAGCACACCGGCCCCAAATTTTTCTGCACACACATGGTTATATCTATACCAATTATCTGACCCCGGGAATACAGGGTCCATTCTTAGGACCGCCGCATGGTTCAATATTAAGAATATAGCTTTTTCACCTTATTCTGTTGACCCGTTTAATCCAAAGGTTGTCAGATCTGCTATGGGAGCACACATTCATATAGATATTCATATGAATATGGATCTCGGACAATTCCAAGACAATGATTATTTAACTATTGGTGCTGATCAAAATGGAAAAGATATTATTGATCAATTCGTGTCATCGCATAAACGGGTCATTGTACTGGGCGGTGAGGCACATGGAATTGGACCAACGATCAAACAAAAATTAGACAAGATAGTCTCTGTCCCAAAAATGGGGTATGGTGAATCATTGAACGTGGCAGCGGCGGGAGCTATTTTAATGAGCCGATTATCTAAAAAATAAAACGGGACAGTTGTTCTACTGCCCCGTTAACAGTGCTGGTTAAACTTAATAATTTTATTAATACTTGAAACAGAACATAATCTGACTATAATGTCAAAACAATCGTTATTTTATTTTTCTATGGATTATTCCTATCAGAAATCATCTTTTCAATTTTGGAAATCAGTACTGTAACTTCATAGAAATGAATCCTCAGGAACCCGATCCTTATGAACAACGCATTAACTATTCGCACCGCGTTCAGTATTGTTATACTATCAATCCTTTCGGCATTTTTGGCTGGTGGGTTGGTGATGGGAATCGCTACATCTTTTCCTGACTCATCCAAAAAAATATATACCTACATTTCTTTTTTCATAGGTCAAGGATTCATGCTGGTTCCTTTAGGATATTTTCTTATATCTCAACAGCAACCCATTTTAAAAATACTTCGATTACGAAAAGTATCTCGACACATTATAGTCAACACTCTTCTGTTTGGTAGTGGAATACTTATCCTATCGGATGAACTGGATCGCCTGATCCAGGTTTTCATTCCTGCTCCGGATTATATTGTCGATATGAGTAGTTTAATGCATCCGGAAACAGTTGCAGGATTCATTGTCTTTATCATTGCGGTTGTTGTGGTCGCACCATTCGGTGAAGAAATCCTTTTTAGGGGTTTTCTTCAACAGTTTCTTGAAAAACACTGGAAAGATTCAACAAAAGCAGTTTTGATAACCAGTTTGTTTTTTGCTATGATACATTTGAACCCCTATTGGATGATACAAATTTATTTTCTTGGATTGATCCTTGGGTTCTTAGCTTGGCGCACAGGATCAGTGGTCCCAAGTTTAATTCTTCATGGTTTGAATAATGCTATGGCTATCATTTTATCTTTTTCCATTGGAGAATCAAATAGTCTTTATACCTGGAATGGCCATGTCTCCCCCTGGATCTTATTGCTTGCAATCGGATTGATATTTTTTGGATTTAAAGGAATCAATCAAAGAAAAGTTTGATAATGCGAAAAGAAATGTTCAATCACGAGATCACCATCATCAGGGATACATACCGTCGTCTCCTTCGTCGCCACGCACGCACGAATCTGATAAAACTAACAAATAAAACACACCCAGCTGATCTTGCCACAGTATTCCGATATTTTACTGAAGATGAACAGAGTCAGACATTTGCACTTATGAAAGATGATGAACATACTGCTGAATTTCTCACAGAATTGGATGAGGCTTTGGTAAAAGACCTATTACAGAAGGAATCTGCTGAGCGAATCGCTTCCATTATCGAAAAAGCACCAGCAAATGACCAGAGTGATATTCTGGGGGCCCTATCAGAGGAAAGGTCACAATCGGTAATAGACCTTCTAAAACAAGAAGAGCAAGAAGAACTGGCAGAGATAATGGGATATCCCGAAGATAGTGCCGGTGCTATGATGACAACCGATGTATTCACCCTACATGGAGGAACAACATCCGGAAACGCGATCAAAACCCTTCAAGATCAAGAAGATGCGGAAATGGTATTTTATCTTTATGTGACCGACGATGACGATCGATTGGTCGGTGTTGTTTCGCTCCGGGCGCTGGCAACCACACCATCAGATACAAAACTCAAAGATATCATGATAAAACGAGTTCATTCTGTCAGGCCAGAGACCGATCAAGAAGAAGTGGCCAGGGTGGTAGCACAATACAATTTCTTGGCAGTCCCTATTATTGACCCGGATGAACGTCTTTTGGGAATCGTGACAGTGGATGACGTGGTTGATGTTATCAGGGAAGAGGCAACCGAAGATTTTTTACAAATGGCTGGGGCTGGAAAAGATAGAGAGATCTTACTGAAATCAAGCTGGGAAAACGCCCGGGCAAGATTGCCCTGGTTATTCGCCAGTTGGATCGGGGGAATAATCGCTGCTTCATTGATAGGAGTATTTGAACATATGCTTGAAAGCATTATTGTGTTAGCGGCTTTTATTCCTGTGATCATGGGAATGGGTGGAAATATCGGTACACAATCATCAACTATTATTGTCCGTGGAATAGCAACAGGCCGTGTTGACGTAGGGGGTGAGCTAAAACTCATTTTAAAGGAAATGCGAGTAGGGCTTATTCTTGGCGTTCTCTATGGTTTACTTTTGGGGGTTTTTGCGAACTTTTCATTTGAAGATGCCCCCTCTAATCTAGGTATTGTCGTTGGGCTAAGTATTTGCACCTCCATGTTATTAGCCGCAACGATTGGAACGGTAACACCACTTATACTGCGAAAGATGGATATTGACCCTGCGGTAGCTACGGGGCCGTTCGTTACCACAAGCATTGATATTCTTGGAGTTCTATTCTACTTCGTGATCGCTGGATCAATTCTGGTATTCTGACGATGGAAATTCTTCTGACCTTTGGGGCAGGTCTCTATCTGTTTTTTGTTATATTAATTATAATAGGATTTTTCAGACTTACATTTCACAGACACTCTAAAATTGTTATCCCCAAGGTGTCTGTGATAATTGCAGCAAGAAATGAAGAGGATAATTTACCACTCTTGCTGGGTGACCTGATTCAACAAACTATCCCTGATGAAAAATTAGAGATAATTATTGCGAATGATCGTTCCACAGATAATACCGTAAGCATTGTTGAGGGTTTCATACTAAGATATCCATTTATAAATCTAATAAATATTCTGGAATTATCAGACCATATGAGACCAAAGAAGTATGCTCTGACACAGGCCATTAAGGCATCCAAAGGCGAGATAATCGTTTCAACGGATGCTGATTGCCGGGTCCCCAAGACCTGGGTTTTGAATATGGCCACATCAGTTAAGAATTCAGGTGCTATTACCGTTGGTTTTTCTAAGGTGGCTTGCAAGAATCATTTTTTCCATCAATACCAAATGATCGATTTTCTTGGTCTGATGGTGATAAACGCTGGAGCGAATGGATTAGGTCTTAACTGGGGAGGGTCGGGCCAAAATCTGGCTTACAGAAAAAAAGATTTCAATGCGATCAGTGGATTTGAACCAGTAAAAGATCAAACCTCTGGCGATGATCTATACCTCGTACAAAAAATATCAAAGATAAATCCTGCTGTATTCAATGTAGACCCAGAAAGTTTTGTGAGCACTCTTCCTGTGAAATCCATTGGTGATTTCATCAGTCAGCGGACTCGATGGTCCTCAAATTCAAAAGCATTTGCAATGGAAACCGATATGGTATTCTTTCTTTCATTGTTTATACCTTTTTCATTCCATTTTTTAATTCTTTTTGCAGTGTTTCTACAACCGAGTGGCATGATCACTATTATCTTACTAAAATTGATTATCGATGGTTTAGCAATATTCTTAGGGGGAAGATTATTCCAAACAATGGTGAGCCCAATTGTTTTTGCATTCTGGTTTTGCATGCAACCATTCTATATACCATTCATAGGAATCGCCGGTCTGATCGGTAAATATTCCTGGAAAACATAGTTTATGATTCAATCTCTTGATTGTTGTTATCAGATATCAGCATAGGATTAAGATAAAAGGACAGACTGAATAATAACATACCAACACCCGCGTATGCTATAAAGGCTGATAAAGGGGCCACGCCAATAATCGGGTTTGGTATAGAAAGGTCCGAATATGAGTCAAAATTATAATACCATACAACAAACCCTGGAATGATACCCGTTGCATAATTCTCAAAAAAGAATCCTATGGATCCCACAATAATTGTAAATACAGCTACTGCTTTTTGCGCTGGTCTGATAAGAAACAAAAAAATACTAAATCCCAGCACAAGTATCGTTACCGATTGTAAATATATTGGTTCAATTAGAACCACAATTATACCAGTAAACAAAAGAATAAGGACCACACCAAACCTCATTCGTATATTTTTGTCAATGCTCTTATTCCGATAAAAAACAATTGATTCATTGTGTTCTTTCGCCAACATTTTTAAAGACAGCTTACTGATCCAAAAACCTATTCCAGCGTAAGCAATGATGACCTCAACAGGAAACCCTATTTCTGGGCCATGTATCATCCAGATGGTTTTGCATGGTGTGACCCAATTCCATAAATGGGATGAACATCCCCAATATTCTGATAAATAACCGGTCAAACCACCAACACCAGCCATAATCATTGCTAGTTTATAATTAGGAACATCTCTGATGATCCAGGCCAATCCAGCATAACCAAATAGTCCAAAGACCAGCATATTGGTCTCAAAGATATAAAATACAATACAGGTCAATGGTAGGATAATGGCGAGTTCTATCAAAGAACTTCTAACATCTTTGTCATGAAAACGCTCTACCATAATACCTTTTTTACTATAGTTAATTACGGGTTATTTATCTGACCACTAACATGGTCAGGTAGGTGGTGTTCTTCATAGAAAGTTCAAATTTAGAAAGTCTACATTCTTTTTCCGTCTTTTTTATCAACACCATTTTATGGAATGTTTATAGTACAGAATTACTAAGCCTTGATATAAGTTCAAGGGTAATGAAATCTTTATCTGAAAAACCATTCTGGAAATACTATGGTCCACGTATCATGGTTTGGACCTTGGTGGTGGCAGTGATCATTGTATCCTTGTATCATGGGATCGATGAGAAGATCGTTGTATTTGTCACTATTGTTTTGGGGATCTTTACCCAAATATTTGCTGGTTTGGGGGCCCTGATCGCTATGATCCCATTTTTTGGGCCCCTGATAGTAAAAGTGATCACCATTCCCATATTTTATCTTCTTAACGCCATGGGGTGGGTAGTATCGGGAGTGGCCATTAAAAAAGGCTATGCAAATGAATTGGCCAAGAGCCGTACGGTTACCCTGGCAGTATTGATCGGCATCATCTTGGGTTATATTCTAGGGCATGCGGTCCCTATAGATAAATAAGCTTATGAAAATATTAGTGTTACAGGGGCCCAATCTTAATCTTCTTGGGGTAAGATCAGCACGGTCGGGTGAAAGATTGACCCTGGACAAGTTGAATAAAGCACTTAGAAGACATGTTCGCAATACTGCTGTTGAACTGAAGATCCTTCAAACCCATAAGGAATATATTGCACTGAATTTTATTCAGCGCAATAGAAACCGGGCTGATGGCCTTTTGCTTATTCCTATGTCATGGGCCCGGTACAATTGGACATTAGAAGAAACACTGAGCCTTGTAAAGCTTCCAACTGCAATTGTTTATTTTGATGATCCTTATGATTTTGGCACATCTGAAAAGAATTCTATTCTATCAAATGTTGCAACAAGATCAATTACTGGACCACCTATGGAAGCCTGTATAAATGCTCTGAACCATATTATAGATCATTGCTCAAATTGAGAGTTCTTCACCTGCGTTATATAATACAATTGATCATTCTTTGTGGTCTTATTTCTCTTTGTTATGGACAAACAGGAGAAGACCCAAATAATTCTCCAATCCATGTACTAAGTACCATAGAGAAATATCCGCAGACCATAAAGAACAATGACCCGTTCGATCAAGAAATGGTAAAGGATCTAAAATTGTTATTGCCCTGTGAAGATATTCACGTTCCAAAGCGCGGTACACGCTTACCAAACGCTCCCCGAGATTATCGAAGTGGAACTCACCGCGGTATTGACTTTTTTGCAAATTGGGGCACGCCTGTTCGTGCCGTTGCTGATGGTTCGGTTATCCGTGCTGACCATCATTATCTGGAAGTCCCCGCTGGGTTCCGGTCAGGTTTACTCTCTGCCAGCTCCAGGGTAGGGCATACCCCCTCCGATATTTTCAATAGTGTACTCCTGGGGAAAGCAATATTTTTAGATCATGGGTTCGATCTAATACCTGGTTTCAGAACTATAACCATCTATGCTCATTTATCCAGCATCAATAAAGATATGACCCCTGGATCTACTATTAAGGCCGGACATATGATAGGTCAATCCGGAAACACAGGAACAAGAGAAAGCACATTAGGTACAAAGAATGACGCCCATTTACACTGGGAAATGATATTACAAAAAGGGAATAAAGAGATATATTTAGGAAAAGATATGCCATATGAACAACTTTATACTATGTTAGATAATATATTCATCAAGTCAGATTCATCAAAAATTCAATAGAATTATTAATAATTCTGAATCTTCAAGCTATGGAGCATTATTAATTTTTGAAAAAGTTATATATTTTTTTTTCTTTAATCTTTTTGTTGGTTATTCTTTTAGTGATAGTATAAATAGAGATTTCACCTTACCAACCGATTTTCCAGAAATAACAGTAACAGTAAACGATAGCCCCGATTCTGGCTATATATTTTTAAGCAGTTTTGCTCTGGGTAACCAATCATCTCTCGCAAGCTATATTATGCTATTGGACAATAGTGGTTTCCCTGTTTTCTTTCGAAAAATGCGGGGACCCACAATGGACTTTAAGGTTCAACCAAATGGCTTATTATCATTTATCCAGCCACATTTACCAAACTGGAACTGGGTAGCATATACAATGGACAACTCTTACACAGTAGTTGATAGTTTTATGTCAGTAGGTTATTGGACAGACTTGCATGATTTTCAAATCATTCCAAATGGCAATGCTTTATTATTAGCAAAAGAATATCGAATTATGGATCTAAGCCAAATTATAGAGGGTGGCCAACCTGCTGCCAGAATTGAGGGTTGCATAATTCAGGAATTAGACCAAGACAAAAACGTTGTGTTTGAATGGAGTAGTTTTGATCATTTTGATATCACTGACGCTTTACATATGGATCTCACAGCACAGGTAATTGATTATGTACATGCTAATGCGATTGAACTAGATAATGATGGAAACATTCTTCTTTCATGCCGGCATATGGATGAAATAACAAAGATCAATCACCAAACTGGAGAAATAATTTGGCGGTTAGGAGGATCAAATAATCAATTCACCTTTATTAATGAGACCGTGGATTTTGAGCACATAGTTCCTACACCATTTTGCCACCAGCATGATATAAGAAGATTGGATAATGGAAATATTACTATTTATGATAATGGAAATTATAAGGAACCTAATTATTCTAGGGCAGCTGAATATCTGTTAGATGAGGACAATATGACAGCAACCCTAATTTCCGAATATCGTGATACGCCGGATATTTATAGTGAGTTTTTCGGTAATGTACAAAGTTTGCCGAACGGTAATAAAATGATTGGTTGGGCTGGTGACTCTTTTGCTCCAGCATTGATTGAAGTACGTCCTGATTGCACAAAATCTTTTGAATTGTCATTACCTGAATTAACTGACTTTAATGGTACCAGGATAGGTTTTTGGACATATAGAGCATTCAGGTTTAATTGGCAAGGGACTGCTGATAGGCCATACCTATGGGAAGAAACCTCACATGATATGATCACATTGAACTTTGTTCAATTTGGAGATAATAATATTGTGGAATATTATATTTATCAGGGCGAGCTCTCAGACTCATTATTAATAATTGATTCCACAATAAATAATTCATTCGAAATTTCTGGTTTAACTCCAGGAGAGATTTATTATTTCCAGGTTTCATCCATTAATAATAGTGGCAATGAAAGCCCGGTGTCAAATATGGTTACATTCACACCCAGTAATGCGTTAAGTATAAATAAAACATCACACGACATAGTTTTCCTAAGTCAGAATTATCCAAACCCATTCAACCCGATCACATCAATACAGTATGATTTACCTAAAGATGGTTTAGTAAACATCACCATCTATGATATGGTGGGGCGGGTTGTTAAAACACTTGTTAACAGTGAGCAGGGAGCTGGTTATAAGTCTGTCATATGGGATGCTACCAACAATGATAATTCGTCCGTAGCCGGCGGATTATATCTATATATGATACGGGCAAAAGATTATAGACAAACACGTAAAATGATCTTACTAAAATAAAATTATTTCTTTCACAACATTTTCAAAGAAAAAAAAGGGCGGAAAACAACCGCCCTTTTTTCAATCTCATCTTTTTATCTAATACGCTAATCGCATAGCAACTATTGAATTGGTACCAAAATCTCCCATAGGAAGCATCGAATAATCAACACTGAGATTCATACCAGTAAGCCTGGACAGGTCCAATGAGGCTCCAAAGGAAACACCGTCAGAAGGATTGGTATACCAATCACCAGTGACCTCTGTTGTCTCATAATCGGCACTACCAACCTTGCGCTCCAAGTCCTGTGCCACTCCAGATGACTGCATACCTACGGAAACCGAGGCCAGCCCGGCCAAAGTATACCCCGCAGATAACTTAAGCTCATCTGTCGCATAATAGTTACTGGTATAGGTCAAACCTAGGTCCGCTCCAGCAATATTGTAACTGAGTCCCATATCAAAGAGGAAGGGCAGATCGAACGCTGCCGCATCGATCTTATAGAATTCCACCGGACGATCTCCGCCCTGGGCATTGGCCAAGACCCCGAGACCTTCTCCGCTGTATTTCATCGGTTGCCCAAAATTCTTAAGGACAAATCCTACATCCAAGTTTTCCATGCCCAAGAGTCCCTTATACTGGACCCCGAGATCGAACGAGCTTCCACTGGCTGACACACGGCCAAAACTCTCGCGAACCAGGTTAGCATTCACACCAACACTGGTATTGTCAGACAATTTTCTTGATAGCGTCCCGCCAACAACAGAAAAGTTTGGCGTGAACACCTGTCCTGTTCCATCAGGAAAGAAAACGGTGGTCTCATCAATATCACCAACAGTGAATGTGCGCACAGAAACACCTAACTTATAATCTCCGAGACCAGTTGCGATCCCAAAAAAGCTGTTCTGTATGTCAGCAATGTACTGTCTATTTGAAAAGATCACATCGACCGAGCTCTCACCCATGGATAGTCCTGCCGGATTCCAGAAGACCGCATCCATACCCGTTGCTGTGGCCACGGCACCGCCACCAGAAAGATAGCGGGCACCTGGAACAATCAGCAACTGTGTGGACGAAGACGTCCCCATTCTTGAATTCTGTCCGAAGACCAGAGAACTAAGAACAAGAACTACTAGAGTCGCTATAAATTGTTTTTTCATTTTTATCTCCATTATAGTTTGTCATTAATAGTACTTGAGCACTTGTGTTTCCTGAACAAGTGCAAGTTTTAAGATCTTCTCTTCACCGCCAGATGTGACGCGAACAATATAGAGTCCGCTAGCAACCGGGTAACCATACTGGTTTTCCAGGTCCCATGTGGCGAACTGACTTATGTCATCCTTTTCGATCCGGCGTACATAGGTCCCGCCCATTGTATAAATATCAATGGTAGCTTGCTGTGGAAGATGATTGAACGATACATATTTATCCTTACGGCTGGTCTCCAGCTCATGGAAACCGTAGTAGGGGTTCGGATATACACTCACACCGCTAACATCATTGGATGATTCAGTGGACATCTTCTGAGTACTGAAACTGAAAACATCAACACCAGTTTGAAGAGGATTCGCGTAGTTGAACGTGAGCTTATCACCCCGGTTGAACTGTGTATCCCACCAGACAACGTTCCAGGTCAGATGCGCTTCTACGCCCCCCTCATATAAACCTTCGTCCCCCGCGTGGGGTTGATGGACGAAGTGTGTATACATACGATCATAGGGATTAAAACTATAGATAGTATCACCAGCGGTACTATAGCTCTGCATCCTATCATATATGGTTATATCGATCTGCCGTGCACCGTCTACACATCCATCTTCACCGTCCGTGCACTCCATATCCCAGACCTCGAACGGTATCCTGATCCTGAAAGGAGCAGCCTCACCAGGACTTGGGTTTTCCGGATGGTTACCTAAATCATCTAACCTTGACCCGTCTATCCAAGCCATGGAACCTCCATCTTCTAAGGCTTTGTAGTAAAGAACGTCGTTTGTAATGATCGGATTATCATAATCATATTCGCCTGTGAACCGTATCTCAATATCTCTCTGAAGGATATCTGTGGATGTGATACCAGCTCCCCAGGTATCCACAGCGCGGGCCGTAAGCGCCCAGCCATGCTGCAGATATGAACCAAGATCAAAATAGGCCTCACCCTCCACGGCAATATCCATTGGGCCAGCCTCGAAGGTCCAGCCGTACCAGTCGTTCGGTGCGGCATAGCCACCAAAAACATTCACCTGGAACCCTTCAACTGTGACTGCTGCTGCACTGTTATGGTGCAGAGCGGACATTCCTTCAGCTGAGCCGCCATTCATAATATCCATACCGCTAACGAAGGTCTGCTTCTCCAGCAAGTAGGTTGAGCCCTTCATCAGGTTCCAATGCTTCTCTGTTTGGATATAGTAGGACAATGAATCCACAACAGCTGTTCCGGTTGCATTCACTGCTGCTGTTAATACATTACCATCACAGTCTTCACCGATGCTATAGGCCTCACAGGTTTCACAGTTTCCGCCACCGCCGTCATCAGTCGGGGCACACCACCACTGGGACCAACCATCATCAAAGATGGTCCAGTCTACATTTAATGGAGTGGAAGGAAAACCGGCTGGTGTATTAATGTTCACATACACAACCTCACCGCCAGCAAAAAAGCCATAGGCAGATTGGGAAGCATCCCCAAACATGACATCAGAACCAGAGACCATTACCATAACACCATCATCAGCTTCATAGGCATCATTGATCACGGTCCCTTCTGGAAAAGAAAGGTGGACACCATCCGCATAGTTATAATCAGGAGAGACCACATTGATCTGGAACACAACATCAATGGTTCCTACGTCAAGGGATGTTTGAGCCGCGCCTGTAATATCTGAGCCAGTCATGTCAAGGACCTTTCCGGCACCCGAAAGTGGTGTCCAGTTTCCATCAAGCCCTAATTCATAAGCCTGTTCAGAAAAATTTACTTCATAACTGTCACCCGTCAGGTCAGACGGATTGACAACTGTTACCTCAACGGACGCATTTGCGGTTCCAGTATGGGTAACTGTCACGGCTTCAGCATGACTACTGGGCATTGTAACACCAGGGTTCGGATCATGCGGCACCACGGTCAATCTTGCTTCACCAGACTCCAGGGTCTTGAAGGGACTTCCCTCATTATCCGCCAGAAAACTGTACGCGGTCACAGCAAAATGATAGCCAACTCCATTTGACATGGGCCGGCCACGAATTTCATCATAATCCGTTGCGTAATAACGCTGGACACCACTGTTGGTACCCGTCTGTTTCGCGACATTCACTACTAACCCGGTCAGTGGATCCACTGCGGGATCCAGAATATTCTGGACCAGGTTGATCTTATCATATGTAGCGACCTTGACACCCTCCGAGAGTGGGGATCCGGCACCAGGTAACTGATAGACATTGTAGCCTTCGAACTCAAAACCAGCATACGAGACTCCTTCGACACCCTCCTCTGTTGCAAGAACAGCAGCCCAGTCAGAGCCCCAGTCCAAGCTTATCCTGCCATCTTCTTCCACGGCCGTAAGAGATGGGCGCGAGGGAGCACTGGGCAGATTGAATTTATTATCATAGGCGAACTGTGCATAGGTATCCACGAACTTGGCCACAGATACGGATGAAACAGCGTCAAGACCAATACCGGCCGCAAGGGCTAAAACAACATCGGCAGTATCACCTAGCGCCATGACAAATGGACCGCTCGCCATCACCAGGCGCCGATCACCAGGAGGCAATTGAACACCATCAACCCAGCCGCTACCAGTAACAGGGTCGCCAGAAAGCGCAAAATTTGTTACCTCGCCGGTAGAAAGATCCGTCCATGGGACCTGCACAGGATACTCAGGCCGTGGGAGAAAACCTTCCATAAGGTTAAAGAACTGTAACGAACCATTATAGGAAGAAAGGTCCGGATCGCTAATGGATGAACCAGCACCAAAATAGGTAAAGGCTGTCATTCCCAGTGTGTCTCCGGCCGCAGTGACCGGGCCCTGGAGAAAGTCATACCCGCCCGCAGGACAGGCCAGATTATAGATTCCATTGAACACACCGTCCAGACGATTTCCATTATAGACATAGCCGAAGGAAAGATCTATATCACAACCAACATAGTCATCAGTGTAGGTTCCAAGATCTGGGTCGGACCACTGTGTAAAATAAACCGTGTCCAGCAAGGCCGGGGCCGGACCATATTGACCACCTTCGGGAAACCCGGTATAGATAAGCCGGGCACGCTTGAAATGTATGTTCCCCAATGGATCGCTCGCACCAAAGGCGTAGGCCCACATTGTCACCTGAAGCTCCACACCAACAGGGTCAGCCCCATATAATTGTTTAGATGGGTCGTTAATTTTAGGTTCTCCGTCATCACCTAGCACGACTGCCCCATTTTCATCAACTATCTCTGGAACATCTGTGGATACTGTCCAAAGGGTCTGGTCCGCTCCTGGGTAACCAGGAACATCGACCGCAGGGTCATAGGACCCGTCATTATTTGTATCATCATAGGGCGCGCCCCAGTCTGCTGGCCAATTCTCCCAGTCGTGTTGATACTGGGCCCTGACGGATTCTTCATCACAATCAGCACCAGCATTGAAACAATAATTAGTGGCATCAGTGCTCAGGTCTGCGGTCGCATAGTCCGTGCGCACTCTCCAGACATGGGTCGTGGTAGGATCCAACGATCCCGCAACGCTTCCATCAGCATTGTATATGACCTTACCAGCGTGTGTTCCATGATAATATGTGGAACCGCCAACACGAATAGGGGCATCTACGGGGTATTCGCTGGACTTCACTCCCCAGAGCATACCGTCCTCATAGATCAGGCCACCGGTAAAGATGGGATAATCCACCTGCTCACCATTGGGACTGCCCGATGTCGTACCAGCGCCATTCTTATAGATCCAGTTTGCCATATTGTTGATATTAAGAACTGATATTGTTGGTCCATCACCGCCGGCCGCATCATCCATTACCCCATTCATGGAGGACGAGCTTGATGCCGCCTTTCCAAAAAGAACGGTCAGGAGGAACCCAGACCAAACGATCATGGTTACAAGATTTCTTTTCTTCATGGTTTTTATACCCTTTTCTTTGATGTTTGAACTAATGCAACTACTTAGAAACTGACGCTGGCGCCAAACTTCACGATCCGGGGAGTGCCAAAGAGGTCTTGGCCAAAATCCCAGGAAAAATGCTGTCTGTTCGCCAGGTTGACATTTTCATAGAGGTCCACATAGAGGTCACCATTCGCGGCAACGATCTCTGTGCTCAATTTTGGATCTGTGAGAAAGCCATCATCATAGGCATTCCCAGAACGATGATAAACATTGATCACGTTCTTTGTATCTAATAAGTTTTCTACATAGGCAAAGAGCTGCACACCAACACCGCCAAGGCTCAATGTATAGTCTGCCTTGAGGTTCACATAGTTCTGCCATGGTGTCGTGGACGTGCCAACAGGTTCCTGTGGCTCTCTTGAGCGAGCATCCCATAGAAGTGCACCCTCATTGGCCGCACGCTGTCCCATGCCACCATCACTCAGGGTGAACGGGTGTCCACTGTTGAACTTATACTGGAGATTGACCCCCAGCCCAGACAACAGGCCATCATCCGCACCAAAGCGGTAGTCCATGGAGACCGCACCGCGATGCTCATTCGTATAATAGAGCGGTGAGATCATCATTGGGGGTGGGCTCAGTGCGTTCTGGTCCAGGTTCCCTGCGTTCGAATTGGGGTCTGAGTTTATGCCACGTGCATCAGACCAGGTGTATGACGCAAAGGTCATCAATCTGCTTATACGTCTTGTTCTAAGCGTGAACTCAAAACCATTTACGGTGGTAAAGTCCCCGTTCTCGTAGTAAGGTGCATCTGCACTGGCGCCATAGGTATTATCAATCCCTACTTCATGCTTATTATCCAGCATGAGCTGTCCGGTGGTGTTCTTGGCAAACGCCGTTACATCAATAGCAGCATCGGGCAGGAACTGGTAGCTCATACCAACCTCATACTGTGTGGTCTCGATCGGGTCAAGGTCAAAGCCCATGGGGTCTGGTGTATAGTTCTGTCCGCCCCAGACCAGATGCATATAACGCGTGGAGGCATAGGGAAGGTCCAGCTCGGGCATCTGGGCGAACTTACCATACTGCAGATGAAACACCGTTTCATCAGTGACCGGGAAGGCTAAGCCTAAGCGTGGCTGGATACTGGTCTGTACATCGGAATCACTGAATTGGTCTTCAAAGATTCCCTGGTTGCTTTCGTCCCAGCCTGGGTTCGTTGGATCATTCATTTTCCAGTCATCCATATTGAACTGGTCCACACGAACACCCATGTTGACCGTAATATCTCCGGCCTCATACTTGTCATTGACATAGAAGGACATAGAGCTTGGCTCTCTGGGGCCATCGAAACCTTCGTCATACTCATTGCCATAATCATCATAACCGATCTGGCCACCGCGCAGGTACAGGCTTAAGGCATCCGTAACTGTCTGGTTACTTCCGCTCGCTGCATCATCAAAAGTGGCAACATCATCCGATGTGGCGACCAGCCTGTTCACCTGTTCCATCGCACTGGTGCTCAGGTAATACTTACGATAGGTATATTGTTTGATATCAAGTCCGGCCCGGATCTCATGGTCTCCCATTTGATAGGTCATACCAGCATCAATACCTAAGGTGGTGCGATTATTCTTGCTCCAGCCCGTGGTTATATCACCAGGACGCTGGAACGGGAAAAGGCCCACATAATAGCTTGTGGGGTCTGTATAGGATGTTTTCCAGTTCGCACCTGCTTCAGGACTCATTGTTGAAGCAACGGATGCAGAATCGTGCCACATAAGGGCATCCTGGAACCCACTGGGTTTCCCAAAAAGACCATCATAGGACTCATAACTGCGGTTCATCGTGCTGAAACCAGCAGTAAGGAGAAAATTAGGATTCAAAAAGAAATTGACACGGGAGGCAAGCATGGTGAGCTTCCTTTCACTCTCGGGCAGTCGATCCGTGTTGAACATATAATAGATGGGCAGAGAATTGCTTTGCCAGGTCGAATTATCCATGACACCCGTAAGACGCAGATTCAGTGGCCCAAAATCCATTGAAGCGGTAGTGTTGAGCTGCATGTTGTCCTGTACCCTGTGAGCGATTGAGGACCCGTCGAATGAGACCTGGATCGTGTCACCATCAGGGGTCACCCCAGACTCAAAGCTTGGAAGGTCATCCACCACACCATCACCATCCACATCAATATCAAAGCTCTCGTAAAAACTCGGGTTCCAGTCATCAGTGTGTGTGTTCCTAAGGGCCGCAAAGAACCTGACCGGTCCGAGCGGGCCGCCAATGGTCGCTGTCATATCTGTATGACCATAATCACCGGACTCAAAGCGGACATTACCACCAAACTCATTGCCGCCTGTGCGGAGGGTCTGTCGCACCACACCGGAGTTAGCGCCACCCACATGGGCACCGTAACCACCAGCCTCAACGGCTATCTCGGCCAGTGCTTCTGGTATGGCAGAGATATCACGTCCAGTATTGATCACGTCTGTGATCTGGGCACCATCAAGGGTGTAGGCTACTTCTTCCGCGCGGCTTCCGCGGATGTGAAGCTTGCCATTGGTGATGGTAACACCGGCCTGCATGTCCAGCATGCCGGTCACACTGCGTGACGCAGCGTTTTGAATTTCATCTGCATCAATAGTGCGAACAGAGTTGGTTGCGCTAGGTTCTATCAGTCGTTTTTGACCCACGATAGTTACCGCCTCTCCCTCAACCGCTGATGATTCCAAACTAAAATTCATCGGTGTGGTCAGGTCAACCTTGACCGCCACATTTGACTCTGTAGTGCTCTTATAGCCGATATAAGATGCGGTCACAGAATATCTACCTGCTGGAACATTCAGGATGGTGTATCCACCATCGCCATCTGTAGCAGCACCCATGCTTGTACCATCAACGATAACGTTGGCGCCAGCAAGGGCCTGCCCATCAGATGAGCTGACCGTTCCCCTAAGCTTACCAGTGGTTTGCGTCCAAGCAAAGGACACGATAAAAAATAGAGTTACTAATTGTGAGAGTTTTCTCATTGTTCTGCCTCCATATTGCATTAAAACATTAGTTTAGTTAATTATTCAGTGTGAGCACACAATGAGCCCACATCACCCCAAGAATGTTGACTGGGAACCTAAAAGCATGTACAAAACAAGTCAAGTTTATTTTTTAAATACTATTTTCTGGCTCCAGACCACTGTAAATCAATGAAAGGGACCCAGGTTTCCATGATAGGAATATAGGGCAGCACCCTGGCCTGGGATCCAAACGGAAAGCGTGCCCACACGAATTTGTAACCACATAATAGCCGTAAATGTTCATTTATTTCCCAGAACAATACTCCTTTATTCTCGAGAGACAGGTCTCCATTAAAACCAGGAAGAATATGTGCATCGGCATCCACAAGATATCTCAATTTCTTAGTGATGTTCCCTGTCAGGTCCGCGCCAAAACGTACGGCCCACTTATTATAGAAAATACCTAAACGATGATAAACAAGTGGTAGGTCAATAGTTGTACGCTGATCAAGGCCGCTGAATGATATCCCAAGTGATAGGCCTGTTTTGATACTTAAGTATGTGGATGTGAACAGTGCGCGGGTCAGGAGCAGGTCAGTGTACAGCCCCAAGAGTCTGGGGATAGGGCCAAGGTCCGGAGAGATCATCCCAAACTGACCCTTGTGGGTTAACATATTTAAAAGTGGTGTGGGATAAAAACCTCCGTATCGGGATGCTGTGGCCCAGTTTCCTATATTCTTTTGGGAAATTTTTATGGACAGATTGGGCATAACAGAGAATAGGAGTGGGTGGATAGAAAATTCCATTCTTTCAGATACGCCAAAGCGCAAAGGTTGGAAAACCCCAATATCCCATCGTTTTTCAGGCAGAGAGAATGCGGAATGATGGGCCCAGTGTTGAGCGCTGAACAACTGACCGACCAGGATGATCATAGATATAAGCTGTTTCACAGTAATTACTCAGCGTGTTCCCATGTTCAATGCTGCCACAACTGGCATATGGTCACTTAATTCCCAGAGTGACTGGTATGTAGAGTCGGTTCCCGGGACCCAGCCCTCGGAAAGATTAGTGAACAGATAATCAAGCTTACGATCGTATCTATGACCACCACCATGGGGCCCATAGCTAGTGCTGGGTGCGTGAGTAAAGTTCCCCGGGTCGTTATTCTCAAGGGTACCTATGGCCGGTACATAAGAATCATACAGTGGTTGCAGTATTTCAGGCTCCCCGGTGAAATTGTCAAAATAACTTCCTTCCTTATGGTATGGTTCTTGCCCGTCAATATGAAAATATTCTCCAGAGCACATATCGTATTCACAATAATCGGTCACACTCGCACCAGGAGGTAAGGAGTTCAGATCGCCGCCGCTCACAAACCAGTTTCCAGCAGTATTTATCTCAGACAAGACATCTATATACTTATCAATGTGCTTTTTCTTGGTGTCATCTGTTGCAAAGGCTGTAGCATGAATATTTATAGCATATAGGTCCAGCTCTGATATTTTTACCTTTAGGATATTACGGCGGAGATAAAAATATCTCACAAGGTCACTCTGGTCCGTCCTCAACCGGAGCTGAATACGTTCAGCATCAGATAACTCATACTTGGACAGAATAGCATTACCCATATCGATACGACCGGTCCCTTCAAAAGCAATATAGTCTGCCTGCCACACAGAGGCATAGCAGCCATAGTTCATGGATGTATTATCTAACAGATATTGGACCTGGTCAATATACCCTGAGCGTTTAGAGAGGATGTCCACTTCCTGTAACATGATGATATCAGGGTCGATCTCTTGGATCTTGGCCACGATCTTGTCCATGTTGGAATCAACCTGGTCTTCCGTCAGAATAACACTGTCCCCACAGGAGTCGCCAAAGAATGGGAACCGGGCCGCACCAAAGCGGATGTTCCAGGTCATTACAATAGGGTGATTTTTTACACTTACCGGGGTAATGTTGGATGATGTATACATTTGAGCGTCAGAAAGATCCGAGAACTCGTTCACGAATGGTTCACAGCTAAAAAAAACGATGGCGCACAGCCCTATCAGAGCTGTGCCCAACACCTTATATATATATATAGTCAATTATTTTAATAGTGTTAGACCATTCTCCGGCGGTCTACCTATAACCGCTTTATTACCGCGAACAATGATAGGCCTCTCCATTATTTTTGGATAATTGGCCATAGCCTGAAATAAGACATTATCATTATCTAAGAACTGTATCAGCTCATTGTCTTTGAACTCTGTCTCATTCCGGCGCACGAACTCTTTGGGCCTTAGACCCATCATTTTTGAAAGTTCTTTCAATTCATTTACAGAAAGCGGGGTTTTCAAATACTCAATAATCTTTGGTTCAATACCATTTTCTTTTAGGAGCTGCACGGCTCCGCGACTTTTCCCTCACCGGGGATTATGGTATACAATGACCTCTTTCATTCTTATCCCTTTTCTCTTTAATAGTTAAAAACAGAAGAAAATTAATCACTCCATTCCCTGATTAGATAGGGTTAATGGTTTAAAATGGTTACGCTCATGCTCTGTGTATGGTCCATATAGTATTTGGTCATTAGAAAAGGCTGGTCTGCCCGCCATCAACATCCAGACCCAGATCGACCTCATCTCCCTTACGCAATGAATTCACTATTATATCTGCCTGCCGTGTTGGCTCTGGGATACGATATTTCGTAGCACAGGATAGAACAATATCCATGGAACTATGAAGGTCAGATTTGTGTCCAACAGAGATAAAAACCGGGTTAACACTATCTTTTGTATGTAGTACCAAGCCAATTTCTTCTTCTCCATCCACTAAAGTAGAGTGGTTCCCTCGTTCTTTTTTCATTTTATTGAACGAGCCTACTAATACTTTTTTTGCCACACCAATCGAGGGAAGATCAAAAATAACACCAAGGTGAGATGCGAGCCCAAAACGTCGTGGATGTGACACACCATGAGCATCGAACATGACCACATCAGGTGTGTTCTCCAGCTTCTGAAAAGCATGAACGATCGGGGGCCCTTCACGAAAGGCCAATAGGCCAGGTATATAGGGAAAGGTGACCTTTTCCGTGGAGCTACAGTGTTCCACGAGCGTTAGTTCAGGAAAACGAAGGACCGTTACCGCAGCATGGACCAGGTTAGACCCAGTATCAAAAGAAACATCTGCTCCGGCAATAAGCTGTATCCTTTTCGGGAGTGGACAGGTTTCTACCTTATCCCGCAATGTGTCCTGGATAGCAGTGGCTTCCCGAGGGGTCAGGTTCCAAGAATGAAATCGAGCTGGTCGCATCAGTTTGAACAAATCTACACCAAGAATACGAAAAAAGGAATTTTCCTTGGTAGCGATCGAGTTATATAGGGAATGCGATGCTGATCAGACCGTTTATAGTCAATTCAGCTTGGTCTAAATAACGGAGGCTATATCATTGAACGGTTTTTTTGATAGGGTCGGCACTTGTGCGTCTATAGCAGGATAGCCAACGGGGATCAACAGAAAGGCTCTTTCATTCTTTGGCCGACCAAGGATCCTTTCGAGAAAACCCATGGGACTGGGTGTATGGACCAGCGTCGCTAATCCGGCATTATGCAGAGATGTAAGTAAAAATCCAGACGCGATACCGACAGATTCATTAACATAATAATTCTTGCGCTGACCCTTATCATCGATCTCATACCGTTGGCGAAAGACTGCTATTAGATAGGGTGCTATCTCTAAGAAAGGCTTATGCCAGTCAGTTTTAAACTGATTGAGGTCTTTCAGCCAATGGTCTGGAGCGCGATGTGAGTAAAATTCTTTTTCTTCCTTTTCTGCTGCGCGACGTATTTCTTTTTTTACTATCGGATCCTGGACAATGACAAAGTGCCAGGGTTGTTTATTCGCCCCAGAAGGAGCTGACGCAGCGGTCTTGACCGCATTCTTGATGATGTCAATTGGGACCGATCTGTCTGAAAACTCCCGAACTGTGCGCCGGGTCTTCATTAATTGTAAATATTTTTCAGAACGGTCTTCCATTTCCGTTTCCACATATGTTCTAAAATTCATTTTTTGAAATGCCATACTATATTCACCTAATGTATTTTTCCTGCAAAATTTACAATAAGGTTTTAATTGAACAGCCTATTCAAAACAGTGAGACCCATTTCCGGATATGTTCATTTAATGGTCATTTATCTGGTTTGGGGCAGTACATATCTGGCAATACGTATTGGTGTACAGGATAGTGGGGGGTTCCCTCCTTTGATAATGGCCAGCTCGAGGGGGTTGGTGGGTAGTTTCATATTATTTGTTCTGATCAAGAGTATCTGGGGTCAAAGACTCACGCTGGAAAGAACTCATCTAAAATTCCTGGCCATAACTGGTTTGTTATTATTTATGTGTGGAACAGGTGGGGTGTCCTTTGCAGAAACAATGGTTGGTTCTGGTTTCGCTGCCTTGATCATTGGCGGTACCCCGCTAATGGTAGCAATCATTGAAACAATAATTGACAGGAAATACCCCTCGGCCTTGTTCGTTGTTTCTCTTATCATTGGTCTCGGTGGGATTGCTATCTTGAACGGACCGGCCATTATCCTTCGGGACACAGCGCAGATAAAAGGGGTCGCCATTTTAATATTAGCATCTTTTTCATGGGCAAGCGCAACAATAATTCAGAAACGGAAACTGATGGGGTCATCACCGATCATGAACTCTGCCTACCAGCAATTAATAGGGGGGTGCGGGCTTTTGATCTTGTCTACCGCCCTTGGAGAGCCTATACCTTCTCCTACGACCCATGCATGGATAGCGTGGGGGTTTCTTGTTGTTTTCGGTTCGGTCATTGCTTTTACCTCCTACGTATACGCATTGCAGGCCTTACCTACCAATATTGTAATGACCTATGCGTATGTGAACCCGATCATCGCTGTTTATTTAGGCTGGTTGGTGCTGGATGAAGAGGTTACAGCTTGGACACTATTCGGGGCATCATTGATCATCCTTGGGGTTATCGGTGTGTTCAGAGACCAGGGGGGTCGTACAAACAAACGTTGACATCAAACCAAAAGATGCTACTAAAATTATCTTCTATGGGTCAGCGCTGTTTCCCTGTCATGAATAAGACCGTGGTCTCACCCTTTTTTATCCAGCCTTGAGACACCAGTTCTATAAAAGCGCTCCAGACAGCCCCCCCCTCTTCCGATGTTTCTATCCCAGAGATTCGCGTAATATCCAAGGTTCTTGGTTCTATTTCTCTCTCCTGTACAGATAGAGCGGTTCCCTTACTATGATAAAGCACTCGCAACATCCAGGGTCCCCCTATCGGTCCTGGTACATTTAATCCTAAAGCCTTTGTGAGACTGTTTTCCCAGAACTCTGTCTTTTCTGCGTTTTCTTTGAACGCACTCACGACCGGTGCACAACCATCAGACTGGACGGCAACCATTCGCGGTAAGGGTCCTGCTATCCAGCCTAAGAACCTCATTTCTTTAAAAGCCTTCCACATTCCTATCAGGCCGGTACCACCACCAGTTGGATAGATGATGACATCTGGAAGGGTCCATCCTAATTGCTCTGCCAGTTCATACCCTAATGTTTTTTTTCCTTCCACCCGAAAAGGTTCTTTTAATGTTGAAAGATCGAACCAGGTTTCTTTCATCTCTTGCTTCATTTTTGTAGCAGCATCAGCAATGGTGTTTCCATTGAAATAGATCCTTGCGCCATATTTCTTTGTGTCACGCACAAAAGTGAAAGGAATTACTTTTGATAGGTAAACATGGGCATCAATATTGCCTGCGTGACTGTAAGCAGCGGCAGCGACACCCGCATTGCCCGCCGAAGGAACACAGATGGTCTTTACCCCGGATTGCCGTAGCATGGATATGGCCATGGACATACCCCTATCCTTGAATGAACCAGTGGGATTCATTGTCTCATTCTTTAGGCAATATCGCACTCCATTATATGTTTCTGGTGTGGTCAATGGTGTCCAACCTTCTCCCAGGCTGGTAATATGCTCTGGTTCGACGGGTGGTAGAAAATTTCGATAGCGCCACATGGAAAGGTCTGACTCATCAATAGCATCCCGGGACAATGATCTCTTCCAATGATACTGTACCTCCAGCGGGTGCCCGCAATCACACAGGGTGGGTGGATCATCTGTGTGCATCTGCTGACACTGGGTACATATAAGGTCAAAGCTCATCATAGGTTCCTTAAGACCGTGTTTAAAAAAACAAGATCCTGCCAATAGTTATAGTATCTTATCAAATCATTATTTTAATTTATTCAATATATAAGAAGAAATAGGGCACCTATATTCCCATTGAAGACCCCCATATGATCTCATATCATATTATATACGTTTGTATTGCCATTTATTTTGTTCTTATGGTCATAATAAGTCTTCTCGCTAATAAAAAGATCAAGGGGAGCGTGGACTTTTTTGTTGCCGGGCGAAATCTTCCCTTATGGCTATGCACAGCAACACTTACAGCCACCTGGTTTGGGGGCGGAACGGTCCTGGGCGCTGCTGGGGCCGCATACGATGGCGGTATCATAGGGGTCATCGCGGATCCTATCGGGGCCGCATTATGTCTGATCCTTGCAGGACTGTTCTATGTAAGAACGATCCGGCGAATGAAGATCCTTACTGTTGTGGATTTCTTCCAATTACGCTATGGAATGATCCCTGCTCAGATAGCTGCCATAGCCCAGCTTATACTTTATATTGGATGGTCTGGCTCTTTACTTATATCTATAGGTGTGATCATAGAAAATGTTATTGGCCTCCCTCAGGTAACTTCTATCGCGGTCGGGACCATGGTGGTCATTGCATACACGGTCATAGGCGGTATGTGGGCTGTTTCCCTTACAGATTTTATTCAAATGGTTATAATCATCCTGGGGCTGGGACTGATCATACCTTTCATAGGATTAGAGAGTGGTGGCTTTGGTGAGTTGTGGTCAAATATACCAAAAGAAAAATTATATCTATTCCCTCAAAGTAGTAACGTATTGGACTGGCTCAATTATCTACAAGCATGGTTAGTGATCGGGGTTGGGGGCATTGCCGGGCAGGACCTATTACAGAGATCAATGTCAGCCAAGAACGAACAGGTCGCTGAATATTCTGCATATCTATCTGGAGCTATTTATCTGACCATTGGTTTGATCCCGGTCTTTATAGGTATTGTAGGGGCAGATCTTCTTCCCGAGATCGAGAACCCAGAATATATCGTGCCTCAGGTGGCCCTACGGTTCCTGCCCCCTATTGCTGCCGCCATTTTTATAACCGCGCTACTCGCCGCTGTAATGAGCAGTGCCGATAGTGCTTTGCTGGCGTGTGGCAGTATTATCGGTAATAATATGATCTCGCAGTTTAAAAGGACAAAAGAGAACCCCTTGTTCTTCTCAAGAATTGCTATCCCTTGTTGTGCGATCCTGGCTCTGATAGCCGCACTATATTTCAAGAATATCTATCAATTGTTACTGGCATCATATTCTACATCATTAGTGGCACTGTTTGCACCTTTCACTGCAGGTATCTGGTGGAAAAAGGCCAACACATCTGGCGCAATTGCTTCTATGGGTTGTGGGTTATTTTTCTGGGTACTTTTTCAAATTTTATTTCCCTCTCACCCCGGTGATCTTTACGCAATGTTCATCAGCATCATTGCTCTGGTACTGGGTTCGGTTCTAACACAAGGATCAGATACTCCATTAGCGCTCACTGACCTGGACGGAAAACAGTTAACATGAATAGTATTATCCATGTATAAACAGTTTTTTCATTTGAAGAGAAGAGAGTCCTTTTTTCTGCTCGGGAACCTGGTCTATGCTGTCATAGCATTTCATCCATTCTGGTCTGATAAGATCGTATGGGGTCTATCTGCAACAGGATGGTTATTGGCCATATTCATGGTGGTCTCTCCCCTGTCCGCGTTATGGATCTTCTTATCAGATAAAAGCGATCATCGCGCATGACCATAGAACATATTATACTGACCATCTATCTATTGGCCTGTATGGTAATAGGATTGGTCGTTGCCAGGCGTGCGCTTGTTTCTAATGATGATTACTGGGTCGGCGGTCGAAACATAGGGGTCAGCATGAATGCGTTGGCGATCATGGCCGCACTTGCCAGTGGCGGCTCTATTGTTGGGGTCATGGGGTTAGCTTATAGCAAGGGAATCCCATTTGCACTATCTCTTTTTTCTGGGGCAGTTATCGGGTTCCCGCTGGCGTCTGTTCTAATAGCAAAACCTTTACGGAATTTTGGGAAATATACCATTACGGACTTTTTGGCTTTTCGTTTTCCTCACCCGATCATTCGCATTGGGGTTCCTCTCGTCATCGTATTTACGTTCACTATTTATATAATCGCTCAGTTAAAAGCAGCCGGGATCACAGCAGAAGGGTTATTAGGTCTTCCATATCATCAGGGGGTTGTGTTATTCACTATTGTATTCATTATTTATGTTTCTTTTGGTGGTATGTTGGCCGTCACGTGGACAGATATGTTCCAGGGAGCACTCATGATCGTGATCATTATAGGTACTGCTTTTTATCTAACGATCAATAATGACCTGAACAATCTCCCATTGATCGAGGCAACAAATCAATCACCTGGTCTAGGTTCCTTAGAACAACAATCGCTTACAAGCTACATTGGGTCATTCGTGATATGGGCAGCGGCCATATCGGTCGTTCCACATATTGTTATGCGTGTCTATTCATCCAAAGATAGTTACTCCGCGAAACTTTCATTGAATGTTGCGATCCTATTATACAGCGTTATGATACTTTCCTCCCTATTTGTCATTGTCCCCATGGGGAAAATTCTTTTCCCTGATCTTAATGATGCTGACATGGTGTTTTTAAGGGTGGTTGAGACCAGTTTTCCACCCATGGTCCGTGGACTGGCGGTTGCTGCTGTTATCGCCGCGGTAATGTCTACCACTGATGCTTTGTTGCTTGCCTGCAGTTCTGCAGTGGCCCACGATATCCTTGGTTATTTTCTTCCCGATCTTGAAGAAGGGGTCAACAATCGAATAAGGGTATACAGTACCTGGTCGATCGGTCTGCTCGCTATGGCCTTTGCATTTGACCCTCCTGCTCTTATCACTGTTTTTTATTCATCTGCCATCGGAATATTATGCGCAGGATTATTTGTTCCAACCGTAGCCGGGATCTGGTGGAAAGATGCTAATACGACCTCGGGAATATGTGCATTTCTATTCGGGATAGTAACCTATATCATTGTTCAATTCCTACCTGGAGCACCTGCTCTGTCAGCGATATTGTTTGCGCTACCTGCAAGCCTTGGTGGGCTCATAGTGGGAAATCAATTTGGGGGTCGTGTATCAGATAATATCGTTGAAAGTATATCCAAGCTACATGTGTAATATTTAATATATTTGATATTCATCATAAATCGTTTAATCGGGTCATGGGTAAACACGCAGGGTCATTTAAGGTCACTTATTCCACAATGAATGCTGAGCTTTTGGAAGAGTTTCATCAACAATTTGATGTTGCATTGGCTAAAGTAAAAAAGGAGATCGGGAGTGAACACCAGAACTGGGTAAATGGCGAAACAATAAAAACTGAATCAAGCAAAGAAAAACATTGCCCCGCCGATAACACTATCATTTTGGGGAAATTTGCTCAGGCGTCGCGTGAACAGACCGATACAGCGATCAAAGCTGCACAGAACGCTTTCGTTCAGTGGAACCTGGCCGGCTGGGAAAAACGGTGCGAGCTATTGTTAAACGCCGCTGAGATCATTCACGATCGTAGATATTATTTATCCGCAGTGATGAGCATAGAGGTTGGAAAGAACCGTCTCGAGGCCATGGGTGATACCGAAGAATCAGCAGACCTCATTAGATATTATTGCCAGATCATGGCCGAGGAAAATGGTTTTATACGTCAGATGGGGCGGCTCACACCAAATGAAAATGTAAAAGGGCGCTTGGTTCCATTCGGAGTTTGGGGGGTAATAGCACCATTCAATTTCCCTTTGGCTCTTTCAGCGGGCATGGCAGCTGGAGCCATGGTAACAGGTAACACCGTCATATTTAAACCCTCCAGTGATGCTCCCTGGACAGGCGCGCTTCTCAATCAGGTATTCGTGGACGCAGGAATCCCCAAGGGTGTGTTCAACCTGCTTAACGGACCGGGGTCTGTTGTTGGTGATGAACTTGTCTCTAATCCGGCCGTGGATGGTCTTGTTTTCACTGGATCCAAGAATGTTGGAATGGACATATATCATCGTTTTTCAAAGATATTCCCAAAACCATGTATCATAGAGATGGGTGGAAAAAATCCGGCAATTGTAACCAAGACAGCAGACCTTGAAGCGGCGGCGGAAGGTATCATGCGTTCAGCATTCGGTCTTGGGGGACAAAAATGCAGTGCCTGCTCACGGGCCTATATTGAAGAAGACATATTCAAAGAGTTCATGGATATCCTGATTGAAAAGACGATGGCTATTGTGATCGGGGACCCAACAGAGGAGGAAACATTTCTTGGTCCATTGATAAACGAGGGTGCATACACGTCTTATCAATCCTATATGGAATCAGCTAGGAAAGATGGTACTGTCATTTATGGTGGGAATGTCTGTACAGGTTCAAATTTGGAGAAGGGGTATTTTGTGGAGCCAGCCATTATAAAAGATCTCCAGAGTGACCATCCACTCGTAAAAAAAGAACTGTTCAGCCCAATTCTCTATGTGCGGTCAGTAAAAGGATTCCAGGATGCGCTTACGCTTGCGAATGATACTGAATATGGGTTAACGGCGGGCCTATTCAGTAATAATAAAAAAGAAATAGATGATTTTTTCAATTCCATCCGTGCCGGTGTAACATATGTCAACCGGAGAAGCGGGGCCACAACAGGTGCTTGGCCTGGTGTCCAGCCTTTTTGCGGATGGCAATCCAGTGGTTCGACCGGTAAGGGATGCTGCGGGCCCTATTATGTTACCCAGTTCATGCGGGAACAAAGCAGGACCATTATGGAGACCACATAATAAAATGAGCAATGCTCCTTTGATCTTAACATCTTTGCCTGGCCCGAAAGCTCAAACACTGATCGATGATGATCTGGGGGCCACATCCCCTTCTCTTATCAAAGAATATCCACTCGCTGTTAAACAGGCAAAAGGAATGATGATAGAAGACCAGGATGGAAATATTTTCTTGGATTTTATGGCTGGCATAGCTGTTACAGGCACTGGTCACTGTCATCCGCAGGTTGTGAAAGCTATTCAGGATCAATCGAAAAAATTGCTCCATATCTGTGGAACAGATTTTTATTATACTGGTTATTCTGACCTATGTAAAAAACTCCAAGAGCTTGCCCCAGGGAATGATCCCTGGAAAGTATTCTTGAGCAATTCTGGTGCAGAATCAATTGACGGGGCCATCAAGCTTGCACGCTATCATACCAAGCGAAACAATATTATTGCATTTCATGGTGCATTCCATGGTCGGACCTATGGTGCCCTGAGCCTGACCAGTTCAAAATCTGTACAGCGTGATGGTTTTGGGCCGTTTCTTCCTGGTATCCATCATGTGCCCTATGGAGCATCCACGGATACTATTCGGGGCCATTTGAAAGAAAAGGGGGTCCATCCACAAACCATAGCTGCTGTTTTCGTTGAGCCCATACAGGGCGAAGGAGGGTACATCGTACCACCTGAAGAATTTTTAGAACAGGTCCGTTCTTTTTGTGACGAGTTTGGTATCATAATGGTTGACGATGAGATCCAATCCGGTAACGGGCGAACAGGTAAATACTTTGCGATAGAGAACTGGGATGTGGTCCCTGATATTATAACACTGGCAAAAGGATTAGGGTCTGGGATGCCTATCGGTGCCATAATAGCGAAAGAAAGTGCAATGACCTGGCCACCAGGAAGCCATGGTAGTACATTCGGAGGCAATCCTGTATCCTGCGCTGCATCATTGGCCACGATAGATCTTATTGAAGCTGGTTTAATGAAAAATGCCGAAATTATGGGGGAATATCTTCTCAATAGACTATCTGAACTTCGAAAAAAACACAATATAATTAGTGATGTGCGTGGAATCGGGCTTATGCAGGCAATCGAGTTCTCAGTGAATAATAAACTCTCACCAGACCTATCTCACCTATTCGAGCAATCCTGCTTTAAAAAAGGTTTGCTCGTTCTAAGCTGCGGGGAGAGCGCTATTCGATTAGCTCCACCTCTGATCGTAGATGAAACACATATTGATATTGCCGTGGATATTATGGGGCAGGTGTTAGAGGAAATGAATATTGTCTGAACCTTGCATTATTAGCGTAGCGATCACTGGTTCTGTCCCACGTAAGAAGGATAATCCTGCTGTACCAATAACAGTTCAAGAACAAGTGGAGTCCACTCATCAGGCCTATGAGGCCGGGGCAGCATTAGTACACATTCATGTTCGTAATAAGGATGAGACCCCATCCTCAGACCCGGAAAAATTTTCCCGCGTCAAGGAAGGCATTCGAGAGCACTGTCCTGATATGATCATCCAGTTCTCCACCGGTGGACGAGGAAGAAAGAGATCAGAGAGAGGGGCCATGTTAAGCCTGAGGCCTGACATGGCATCATTAGCAACAGGGTCAGTTAATTTCCCGACAACGGTTTATGAAAATCCGCCTGATCTTGTATACCAACTAGCGGAGACCATGTGGAAATATAAGATCAAACCTGAAGTAGAGGTTTTTGATCTGGCAATGCTTTACACAGCGGTAGACATGGCAAATGCAGGTTTGTTAAAAACCCCTATTCATGTACAATTTGTATTTGGATTAAAACATGCCTTACCAGCAAAAAAAGAGATCCTTGAGTTTCAGGTGAAACAATTAAGCAACATAATGCCGGATGCAACATGGACAGCCGCTGGAATCGGCAAGGGCCAGCTTGATATCAATAAATGGACCTTAGAATTGGGAGGAAACTGTAGAACTGGTTTAGAAGATAATATTCGATATAATAAAGAACGACTTGCGATCAGTAATGCTGAATTAGTATCCCGCGTGTCCCGATTATGCAAAGAGTATGGGCGGCGACCCGCTACCGCAAAGGAGGCCCGGGAGATCCTTTCCCTCCCGATGGCAACTAAATAGGAGACCCACTATGAAAAGAACCATTATACTGATCATTGCACTTGCAATACATAATGGAGGCATAATTATGGCTAAGGACCGAGCAAGAGATCTGAACATCCCCTTCACAGGAACACCGGGGAAATATAATGCGATCACAGATGTTTCAGGTGTCCAAATAGGACACACCACCATTATCTCAGGGAAAGGTAAGCTTGTGGTTGGCAAGGGTCCAGTGAGAACAGGTGTAACTGCTGTTCTGCCGCGAGGTTCAAAAAGCATGGTGGACCCGGTCTTTGCAGGATGGTATTCCCTAAATGGTAATGGTGAGATGACAGGAACTACATGGATAGAAGAGTCCGGTTTATTGGAGGGCCCTATCATGATCACAAACACTCACAGTGTTGGAATCGTCCGTGACGCGGTCATAAAGTGGCGTGTGGAACAGGGTGAACCAGATCCAAGTGGATACTGGTGGTCATTACCCGTGGTTGCTGAAACATATGATGGGTTCCTGAATGATATTAACGGTTTTCATGTGCGCGAAGAACACGTTTTCGATGCTCTTAGAAATGCAGAGTCTGGTATCGTTGAAGAGGGTAATGTTGGGGGCGGGACAGGTATGACCTGTCATGGTTTCAAGGGTGGTATTGGAACATCATCAAGGGTTTTTAAGATCAAGGGGAAAAGATATACGCTCGGAGTGCTTGTACAAGCAAATTATGGGTCGCGCAAGGATCTGAGGATTGCTGGTGTCCCCGTAGGAAAAGAGATAAGCGATCTGGTTCGAGAACGTAATACAGAGCAAGAATACCATGAGGGTGACGGGTCTATAATTGTTGTGGTTGCCACGAATGTCCCTCTATTATCTCATCAATTGAAAAGATTGGCCCGGCGCGTGCCACTTGGGATCGCAAGAGTGGGAACGATAGCACATGATGGGTCTGGGGACATCTTTATAGCTTTTTCAACGGAGAATGTCGGGGTTGGCTTCAAGAATAGAGAAACAAGTGTGAAAATGTTGCCCAACGGACTGTTGAACCCGGTTTTCGAGGCAACAGTACAGGCAACCGAAGAAGCAATAGTGAACGCTCTTATAGCAGCAGAAAAAATGACCGGGGTCAACGGGAACACCGTTTACGCGATACCACACGACCGTTTAAAAGAAACCCTAAAAAAATACAATCGTTGATTTGCCCTATCGTTAATCAAGAACAATATATCGTCTAAGATCACACTATTTAGTATCATCATATAAAAATAATATGGTAAGGAAAACTATTAGGGTCACTATTGGAATTATTCTGGTTATTATCGGAATGATCGGCGGATTAATTCCAATATTTCAAGGCTGGATCTTTGGTATACCGGGTCTTATCATTCTGTCTGACTATTTTCCTCCGTTCAAGCGCATATTAGAGTGGGCCAAGCGCAAAGCAGGACGTTCTCGAAAAAATCATGACAAAAAAGATGCTGAATAGCATTTTCAATAATATCTTACTGTCAGTAACCTTTACCTTTATATTTATTTTATTTCCGTGATCTTCAACATATTTGCTCCAAATCTTTTCGCCAAACGGTTTGTCCATAAAATCTTCTAAGGTCACTGCTATCATTGGTGCCCAGTGGGGCGATGAGGGAAAAGGGAAGATAACAGACTTCTTTGCCGGAGAAATGGATTATGTGGTTCGTTTTCATGGTGGGAACAATGCTGGGCATACCGTGATGGTAGATGGTGAAACCTACAAGCTACATCTTATTCCATCGGGCGTACTCTATGACCATCCTGTAAGTATGATCGGGAATGGCGTGGTGGTCGACCCCGCTGCTTTGATAAAAGAAATAAGTGATCTAACGCGCAGGGGAATCGAGCCAAACCTTAGGGTCAGTGACAGGGCACATGTCATCATGCCCTACCATATTGATATGGATGAAACACTTACGACCCACCAGGGAGATTTGGCTGCTGGTAGTACCAAGAGGGGTATTGCACCTGCATACGGTGATAAGATGTATAGACATGGTATTCGTATAGTGGACCTGCTTGAGCCAGAAATATTTAAAGAGAAACTAGAAAAAGCATATGACTTCAATTCTACATTGATACGTGCTTTCGGGCGTGAACTACAAAAATCGAAAGATGAGATATATAGGCAATACCTGGATCATGGTCAACGACTAAAACCTTATATATCCGATGTCTCTGTTGATCTGTACAGGGCACACAAGGATGGGGCCTCCATCTTATTTGAAGGCGCCCAGGGTATCAGCTTGGATGTTGATCATGGTATATATCCACACACAACAAGTAGTAATACGCTTGCCGGTCATATAGCAGCTGGGACCGGGGTCAGTTTCCGTGACATAAGCCGGATCATTGGCGTTGCTAAGGCTTATCTGAGTCGGGTGGGCCAAAGTCCTCTCCCTTCAGAGTTGAACGGTGTATCTGCCGAAAGACTTAGAAAAAAAGGGAATGAATATGGTACAACCACTGGCCGACCTCGCCGGGTTGGATGGCTGGATCTAGTACAGGTTCGTCAGGCTGTTCGCACCAACGGATTGACGGAGATCGCTCTAACTAAATTGGATATTTTATCCGGGTTCGAAAAAGTTCCGATATGCACTGAATATGACATTGAGGGGGAACGCATCGCTGAAATGCCTGCATCCTTAACCCAATTCCGCAAGACAAAGCCAGTATACGAGACCCTCCCAGGTTGGGAAGAACTAGACCCATCTATGATAGATACTGGGTTTGATGCTTTACCAAATTCTCTCCAACGCTATATTGAATTCATTGAAGATCATGTTGATTGTCCCGTTACCATTATTTCGATAGGGCCACAAAGACATGAAACGATTCTTCGTTAGCGAATGGGTTTCACAAAAGAGATCATTGACTTTACTGATTTAAGCGAAAACCAGGTCCGGGACAAACTTTCGGAATACAATATTCCTTTAACGCCTGATGAGGTTCGAAAGATCCAGAGTGAAATGTTAGGACGCGCTCCATCCCTTGCGGAGTTGGTATTGTTTTCCATCCAAGGCTCAGAACATTGCAGCTATAAGAGCAGCAGGATTCATCTGAAACAGTTCGTGACCGATGGCCCAGATGTAGTACTTGGGGCAAAAGAGGATGCTGGGGTCGTGGCAGTGGCAATTGATAATAAGGGCGATCGCTGGTGTGTGGTAATGAGCCATGAATCCCATAATCATCCATCGCAGATCGTACCATATGAAGGAGCAGCTACTGGTGTGGGGGGCAATGTTCGTGATGTAATGTGTATGGGCGCTGAGGTGGTCGCTTGTACCGATTCTTTCCGCTTCGGAAATATTAACACTAACAAGACCAAGTGGGTCCATGAAGGGGTGGTCGCGGGAATCGCTGGTTATGGTAATCCTTTAGGTATTCCAAATATCGGTGGTGATATTTACTATCATGATGGATATAATGAAAATTGTTTGGTTACACTGGTGACCCTTGGAATCGTGCGAGAGAACGACCTTATTCATTCCTATGCCCCAAAGAATGCTGATAATTATGATCTGATCCTGATTGGTAAGCCTACTGACAACAGTGGTTTTGGGGGGGCAAGTTTTGCCTCATTAGAGTTACAAGAAGAGAAAAAAGAACAGAACAGGGGTGCTGTTCAGGAGCCAAATGCCTTTCTTGAGCGACACCTGCTGAAATCCACCTATGTACTTTTTGATAAACTGAAAAGGGGTGGGCTAATTGATAGGGTGGGGTTTAAGGACCTGGGAGCCGGTGGAGTCGCTTGTGCCAGTGTTGAGTTAGCTGAAACTGCGGGATATGGTGCAGAAGTATGGTTAGATAGGGTTCATACTGGAATGGATGGTCTTCATCCTAGTGTTTATCTTTGTTCAGAAACGCAGGAACGTTTCATGTGGGTATCTCCTCCTGAATTAACAGAAATGATCATCAAACACTATAATAAGACCTTTGATCTTTCAGGGGTATCATCGGGGGCCAGGGCATCTGTTATTGGTAAGATACATAATAATAAACAATATATTGTACACAGTAATGGTGAATTAATTATTGATGCTCCAGCGGAACAGGTCACAAAAGGGTTTTTATATGACCGTCCTTATAAAGACCCTAAGCGGACATTCAAGGAGCCAGACATCCCATGTCCATCTGACCTTAATGCTATTCTAATACGTTTGCTTGGCCACGAAAATATTGCATCCCGAAGGGCTGTATATGAAGCGTATGATAAACAGGTTCAGGGTCGTACTATTATTGAGGCTGGGCATGCTGATGCAGGTGTTATCGCACCATTCAACAGCGATGATTATCCATCAGAGATCCGCAAGACCGGCATCGCTCTAAGCACAGATCATAATCCTCGTTACTGTCAGGTCGATCCTTATTGGGGCGCAATTAACGCGGTAGCTGAATCAGTACGAAACATTGCCGCAATAGGTGCTACACCGGTCGCACTAACGGATTGCCTCTGCTTTGGGAATCCTGAAAATCCGGAACAAATGTGGGAGTTTGTTGAGGCTGTTCGCGGTATATCAGACGCATTAAAACCATTACGATTAAAAGACGCTTCTGAGAATTCAATACCGATCATTGCTGGCAATGTGAGTTTTTATAATGAATCAAAAAATGGCGCGATCCCGGCAAGCCCGATCATCAGTTGCTTAGGGAAAATTGATGATTTCTCTAAATCAATTGGAATGGGTTTCAAAAATACGGATTCAGTATTAATAATGATAGGCGATCGAAAGAATGAACTGGGCGGAAGTGTTTATTACTCACTGTTTGATGAAATAGGGGCGAACATCCCTAAACCAAACATGGCAGAGCTACAAAACCAGATCAATGTTATTTATGGTTTGATCAATAAGAATCTAATTTTGGCCTGTCACGATATCAGTGAGGGTGGTATTGCTGTCGCCATTAGTGAAATGTCATTTGCAAACGGGGTCGGGGGTTCAATAAACATTGAGAACAATTCAAACAATGACGTGGTCCTGTTTTCAGAAAGTGGTGGTTTTGTTATTGAGATAGAAAAAAACAATAGGGATACTATTTGTTCAATAATGGATGATGGGGGGGTTGCCTGGTCTGATATTGGCAGAACAAATGATTCAGGTATCTTACATATGAATAATGTTATCGACCTCACAATAAACAAAGCAAAATTTTCTTGGGAGAATGGTCTGCGGGATAAACTGTCATGACAAAAATAGATTATAGGTCTGCCGGTGTTGATATTGATGCGGGGAATGAGGCCATTGATCGTATCAAGAATAAGGTTCGATCTACATTCAGCAATAATGTCCTGGCTGGGGTTGGTGGATTCGGCTCCTTATTCGACCTAAAGCCCATACTTAAAGATTACAGTGACCCCGTGATGGTTCAGAGCATTGATGGTGTCGGAACCAAAACTATCATCGCCCGAAAAATGAACAAGTTCGATACGATTGGCATTGACCTTGTCAGTGCCTGTGCTAACGATATTGTTACAATGGGAGCTCGTCCCCTGACCTTTCTGGATTATATTGCCAATGATACATTGAAACCCGAGATAATTGAAGAAATTGTCGCTGGTATGGCAGGTGCGGGCTTGGATAGTGGGGTTTCTTTAGTGGGTGGTGAGACCGCCGAGATGCCTGATACCTATTTACCCGGAGAACACGATCTTGTAGGCATCATTACAGGTGTGGTAAATAAAAATAATATCATCACCGGTGAGTCTATTCGTTCGGGGGATGTTGTTCTTGGGCTCCCATCTAATGGGCTGCATACCAACGGATACTCGCTGGCGCGTAAGCTCTTTTTTGATGTGGGTGGGTATAGTGTAAATGATACTATACCAGAGTTTGAAGAATCGGTTGGCCTTACCCTCCTGACCCCTCACACTAATTATACAAACCATATTCTTACCATTATTGATAATGGTATTGATATACATGGACTCGCCCATATAACGGGCGGCGGGATAATAGAAAACATTCCACGTGTCTTGCCGGAAGATTGCAGTGTAGAGATAAGGAGGGGTTCGTGGCCTGCCCTACCTGTTTTCAATATAATGCAGTCCATCGGCAATGTTGATCATGAAGAAATGTACCGAACTTTTAATATGGGGATCGGAATGGTGGTAATCGTTGATGCAGCCGAAATAACCAAAGTCAAAAACAGCCTGAAAAACCTATCGGAGGTATATAGAATCGGTTCCGTGATACAGGGGAAACGAAGAATAAGAATCAGTGATAAATAAAATAATAATGAATAACTGCTTTTTTCACGACCTATGTTTTTTTAGATATTTTTTATATATAGGCTCATCAAGAACGTATCCGATAAGATAATGGATCATGGGGCGACTATCTTTAAGGGCAAGCATTAATTTATCTAGTTCAAACCATTTGCACTTTGTGATCCCTTCTTTTCGCTCTGGTCTTAGTTTCGCTTTGAGGCTTCCTTTATACTCTACCAAAAACCAAAAGTTTTCCTTTACAAACAGCTTGTTGCTTTGCTTAAAATGATGATATGTGGGAATAAGTGCTTGTAATAATTTTAAATGTTTTTTTTTCAGGCCTGTTTCTTCATAAATCTCCCGCACAGCTGTGCTCTTTCTATTACCTCTTTTTTTCAATCTCCCCTTGGGCAGGTCCCACCGGCCATTTTTCTTGATAAATAAGATCCTATTACCATGTATCACAACACCTCCAGCTGTTTTTATTTTATCAGCCATTGCTTATGTACTACCCTTCAGGCGATATAATAATTCATACTGCTCCTTTGTCATGTTGTTAAACTTTACTCCATCAATCTCGATACCATACACCGGTATTTCTTTTGACCATTTTTTATCCTTGAGAATCTCTTTTCTAGGATACTGGAATTTTGATAAAACATAGCGCATAGCATTAAGCCTGGCGATCATTTTATTATCAGAATTGATTACCACCCAGGGGTTTAGATCTGTTGATGTTTTGGCAAAGACCTGTTCTTTATAATTAGTAAAAAGGTCCCATTCTTTTACCGCTTTCAGGTCGTTGGGTGATAATTTCCAATATTTTAGAGGACTATTTTGCCGAAATTCAAAACGTTGTGCCTGATTCTTTTTGGATACAGATAAATAGAATTTTATTAGTAAGAGTCCTTTTTCAACATGTTGGGCCTCCCAATTATTTACCTTGTTCATGAAATATCTGTATTGTGGTTCTGTACAATATCCCATGGCTGGTTGAATCAGGGCGCGTGTGTACCAGGAACGATCAAAAAACACTATCTCGCCCAGGTCGGGCAATAGCTTATTATATGTCTGAAACCACATCCTATTCTGTGTGGGAGTAGGGACTCCAAGCTCGACCACGCGCATGGTCTTGGGTATGAGATTCTCAATGAATCTTTTTATGGTCGCTCCTTTTCCAGCGGCATCGCGTCCTTCAAAGATAATTGATAGTCTTTGACCAGAGCTTGCGACCCATTCCTGTAGCTTTAAAAGTTCGATCTGAAGCCGCCGTTTTTCCTTACGATATCCTTTTAAGGTCAATTCTTTATAATTCGTTCTATTATATACAATCATTCGGTTGATTATTTTTTTAAATCTAACAAAAAGATGACAAATATTATACAGGATTGGAATTTTATCATTGTTATAGCTATGCTTTCATTTTTACCTGTTAAATGTATACCTAAATTCGGGTCCTTTTTCCAAGTAATAATCAGCTGATTCTTTCTTAATTGATAGCTATTGATATTGGTGTAATTCAATTCCCGGGCTCAAATACTGAGCGAGAGACCAGTATGGCTTTAAAGCGGGCCGGAATGAACCCGGTCGATTTTTTGTGGAACCAGCACAAAGAAAAACTTCTCAATTGTAATGGTTATGTTATTACTGGTGGATTTTCTTATGAAGATCGATCACGGGCCGGGGTGATTGCTTCTTTAGATCCTATTATGTCTTCTCTAAAAAAAGAAGCATTAAAAGGAAAACCGATATTAGGGGTCTGCAATGGGGCCCAAATCCTAGTAGAGTCCGGCATGGTCCCTGGTCTGATCGATGGAAAGATCGGCATTGCCCTCACGGATAATAAGCGAGTTAAGAATGGCAGGGTTGTTGGAACCGGTTATTACAATGACTGGGCCTACCTCAAAATGTCTGTGAAGCCTGAACAAACAGCATTTACCCGCCACCTGAAACTATCGGAGCTTATCCATATCCCATTTGCTCATGCTGAGGGTCGTTTCATATTCCCAAATGAACTCTTAAAAAAACTGCTAAAAAATGGGCAGGTTGTTTTCCGCTACTGCGAACAAAATGGTGACATCTCCGCTGAATTCCCAACAAACCCAAACGGTTCCGACTATAATATAGCTGCAGTATCAAATCCAAATGGGAACGTTATGGCAATTATGCCGCATCCAGAGCGAACACATTTAGGAGACGCTATATTTACGTCTATGAAAGAATATATCAGCAGTGGGCACCCAATAATCCCTGCCAATTTATCGCATGAACTTCCTAACTATGAGATCAATGATTTTAAACTAAAAACAAATGCTTCAGAGTGGGTGATTGATATGATCATCACAGATAATGAGGCCGCATCAGTTCAGAACGCCTTGGTCAATTTGGATTTAAAAGTAGATATTACTCGACAGGTTCACTGGGAAATCGTGACAACGGGAAATGCTGATGATGTACTGAAGAAGATCGAATCTTCAGGTGAGCTTTTTAATTCTAATAAAGAATATATTAGTGAAATTAATAAAAATGAGAGCACGGTCTCTTTTCTGGTGCGACAAAAAGAAGATATGCAGAGTCTATTAAAACTTGAATCTTTGACAGGAAGATTTGGGATTGATGGCATTGTAGATTTAAAGCGCGGTGTTATATGGAACGTCGTTATCAAGGATAGTAATTTTAGAAGCAGTATAAATGATATTTTAGACACGAATATATTTTTCAATCAATTATCTCATGAATGCTATCGAATCAGTTAAACATTACTCAGAACGTATATCTGCCGAATTAAATAACTGTTTGACCGAGACCAGTTTATCTAAGGTCCCCAAGCGAACTGGTAAGGTCCGGGACCAATATGACCTGGGAGACAAGATAGCGCTTATTACAACGGATCGCCAGAGCGCTTTTGATAGAGTTCTGGCATCGATCCCATTTAAGGGTCAGGTTCTTAACCAAACCAGCGCCTGGTGGTTCAAGCAAACCCAAAATATTATTTATAACCATGTCATTGATGTTCCGGATCCAAACGTAACCATTGCAAAAAAATGTGTCGTTTTTCCCATTGAATTTGTTGTTCGTGGATACATTACCGGTAGTACTGGTACGGCCTTGTGGACCGTGTATAATAATGGCGATCGGGAATACTGCGGAAATGTTCTGCCGGAAGGATTAGTGAAAAACCAGAAACTAGAAACCAACATGCTAACCCCTACCACCAAGGAGGAAACACATGACCGCCCTATCTCTCCGGACGAAATTGTAAGTGAAGGCTGGATGACCCAAGAAGATTGGGACTATTGTAGCCAAAAAGCATTGGAGCTTTTCAGGTTCGGCCAAAAGAAAGCGGCGGGAAACGGGATGATCCTGGTAGACACAAAATATGAAATGGGCCGCGATGTGGATGGTAATATTATGCTCGTCGATGAAATCCACACGCCAGATTCCAGCCGATACTGGATCTCTGAATCTTATGATGAGCGAATGACAGCTGGAGAAGAACCCCAAAATATTGATAAAGAGTTTCTTCGGCTTTGGTTCGTGGATAATTGCGATCCTTATAATGACGAATTACTTCCCGATGCACCCAAAGAACTGGTTAAAGAATTATCCAGCAGATATATCTATTTATATGAAACTATTACATGTGAATTATTTCCATTCCCGGATTCAGGAAAATCGATCAATGATCGAATTGAAGAAAGTTTGAATGAATTCATTTAGACACAGAGCACACAAAAACATTTTAAATGGAAAGATTATTATAGAACCAATCAATCAAAACAGGAAAAGAAAAAATTAAAATGAAAACAGTGATCATTATGGGTTCAACATCCGATGAAACCCACGCGAAGAAAATAACGGATAATTTAGATGAATACGGTATTTCCTGGGAACAGCATGTAGCGTCAGCCCATAAGCAACCTTTAAAAGTGCTGGAAATATTGGAAACCAACAAGGATGGCGGAAATATTGTTTACATCACCATTGCTGGCAGGTCCAATGCGCTGTCCGGATTCGTGGCTGCCAACTCTACATTTCCAACCCTTGGGTGTCCGCCATTCTCAGATAAAGCGGATATGTTGGTTAACATTCATTCCACTCTGCAAATGCCCAGTAATACACCTGTTCTTACAGTGGTTGACCCTGGTAATTGTGCTTTGGCGGTCAAACGAATATTTGGTGTTTAAGATAATGGGGAATACAATAAATATCTGTGGGAACCGTGGCAATTAAACTAAACACTATTTCACCATTAGATGGTCGTTACACCAAAGATGCCCAGAAATTATCAGATTATTTCTCTGAGTCTGCGCTAATTAAATATCGTCTTCTCGTTGAAATAGAATATCTGATCATGCTTGGCGATGAAAAACAGGTTCTCGAGTTAGAACCATTATCCATATCTGATAAATCAAAACTAAGAAGAATATACAAATCATTCGGTGATGACGAGGCAAAACGCGTGAAGGCGATTGAGACTGCTACAAATCACGATGTGAAAGCAGTAGAATATTATATCAGGGAACGGCTTGATAAGATGAATAAAAAAAGACTGTTTCCATGGGTACACTTTGCCATTACATCAGAGGATATAAATAATTTATCATATTCCTTAATGTGGCAGAATGCGGTTCTTGATGTTTATATCCCGGACCTTAACTCACTGATAAAAAAACTAAAGAATACATCTAAAACATATTCTACGACCCCCATGCTTGCAATGACCCACGGACAATCAGCCACGCCCACAACATTTGGAAAAGAATTAGCAGTTTTCACTAAACGGTTAGCCCGTCAGTTGGGGCAACTAAAATCCCATAAACTATTAGGAAAGTTTGGCGGCGCCACAGGAACCTGGGCCGCGCACAACGTAGCCTATCCAAAAATAGATTGGTCTGGTTTTTCACGCAAGTTCATTCAAAAAATGGGGCTTGAGCCTAATCTTGTTACTACCCAGATAGAGCCTCATGATTCTATTGTTGAAAGTTATCATATTTTGATACGCATCAATACAATTCTCATTGACCTTTGTCGGGATCTATGGTCTTATATAAGTCGGGGAATTATTCAACAGAAAAAAATTCCTGGAGAAGTGGGTTCCTCTGCTATGCCCCACAAGATCAATCCTATCCATTTCGAGAATGCTGAAGGGAACCTGGGTATTGCTAATGCTCTATTGAATCATCTCTCAAATAAATTACCTATTTCTAGAATGCAGCGCGACCTAACTGATAGTACCGTGCTTCGCAACCAGGGCGTGGCAATGGGGCATGGTTTTATAGCTATTCAAAATATCCTTAAGGGTTTTCGCCGAATCACCATCAATAAGAATAGTATGGCACGTGAGTTGGATGACCATTGGGAGGTTCTTGCTGAAGCTGTTCAAACCATATTGCGAAAGACAGGCTCCCCTGATGCCTATGAACAGTTGAAACAATTGACCCGAGGAGTAAGGATAACAGAAGATGCTCTAAGGGAGTTCGTGACCCACTTGAGAATTCCAAAGAAAGACAAAGATTTACTTAACCAGCTTACGCCTGCAAATTATATTGGTCTGGCTCCTAAACTTGTGGACCAAGCATAATGTGTGGTGTTGTTGGAATCATTTCCACGCACAAACCTGTAGCGGGAGAATTGTATGATAGTTTAATTCACCTTCAGCACCGGGGTCAAGATGCCGCAGGTATAATGACCTATAACCAGCGGTTTCATGTTAAGAAAGGTACCGGGCTTATTCGTGACATTTTTGACCAACAGAATATGGCTCGTCTACAAGGAAATATTGGCATCGGGCATACAAGATATCCAACAGTTGGTGGGTTTAGCGTTGAAGAAGCACAACCAGTAATGACCCATGTTCCCTATGGTATTGCTATGGCACACAATGGAAATCTGGTTAATTATTCTGAACTCGTTCATGAGGTCTCCAGCCAAGACCATCGACATATCAACTCTTCAGTTGACATTGAGGTTGTATTACATATTTTTGCGCATGCGCTGGACCATCCCGACCTTGACACGAGTAAGCTTCCATTTTTTGACCAGATCTGTCGTGCCGTTGAAATAGTGTTCGATCGAGTTAGTGGCGCCTATTCCGTTATAGGGGCAATCATGAATAAGGGTATGATAGTTTTTCGGGATCCTCATGGTATTCGTCCGCTAACTAAAGGTATCCGTAAGAATGAAGATGGCACAATAGATCATATTTTTGCTTCAGAGACAACTATGTTCTATGCTTTAGGATTTGAACCGGACGGGAATGTCTCCCCTGGCGAGGTGATTTTTATAGATGAGGTCGGGCGTGTTCACAATCGCACACTGCGTAATGAACAATTTACCCCCTGTGTTTTTGAATATGTCTACTTTTCCCGACCTGACTCAATACAAAACGAGATCAGTGTTTACCGCTCTCGCCTGCGTATGGGCCAAAACCTGGCCAATAAATGGAAAGAACAATATCCAGAGATCACCCCAGATATTATTATCCCTGCCCCATCGACAGCAAACACAGCTGCCTTGAGTTTTGCCAATGAAATGGGGGTTCGGTTTTCAGAGGGGTTATATAAGAATCCATTTATAGGGAGAACCTTTATAATGCCAGGGCAGGAAATGCGAAAGAAATCCGTGCGCTATAAATTAGTACCTCAGGAATTTGAGATCCGTGACAAAGATGTGCTAATCGTAGATGATAGTATTGTTCGAGGGAACACGAGTAAAGAAATTGTTCGAATGGTCCGTGAATTTGGCGCAAAAAAAGTATACTTTGTCTCCGCCTGTCCCCCGGTCAGATTTCCCTGCTTTTATGGAGTGGACATGCCCACCAGGGAAGAGCTAACAGCTGCGCGACGTTCTATTGATGAAATAAAAGAATATATGGGGGCGGATATTCTTATGTATCAAGAAATCGATGATCTGGCTGAAGCGGTCACCAGAAAGGGTGAACATAATATTGATCGTCCTTGTATGGCGTGTCTTGATGGCAAATATATAACCGGGGACGTGGATGAAAAAAAAATGGATAGTATGGAGAAAAAACGGAACATGGAAAGATCATATTTGCAATGATCATTTTGCTTATTGGCTCTGGTGCCCGCGAACATGCCATTGCCATGGCTTTAAACAGAGCTTCCCAAGAAAAATCAATCCACTGTTTAGCTTCTAACATGAATCCTGGAGTTGCACAACTCTGCACCGAAATTAAAATAGGGGACTATAATGATTCAGGATTTGTGCGCAAATACGCTAACGATATCAAGGCTGACCTCGCAATCATAGGTCCGGAGAATCCGCTGGCAGAGGGTGTATCAGATGACCTTTGGAAACATGGGATAAAAGTGGTCGGCCCCAAAAAAAACTTAGCCCAGATAGAAACATCAAAAACCTTTACCAGGGATCTGCTTACAGAGTACAATATACCTGCTTGTCCAGAATATAGAACGTTTTCAGGTATGGATGGTGTAAAGGAGTTTTTATCAGTATTAAAAGATGACTATGTTGTCAAGTATGACGGTCTAGCGGGGGGGAAGGGCGTTAAGGTGTCTGGTGATCATCTTCGCTCTCATGAGGAAGCGTTGAATTATTGCCACAAATTAGTGAATAGTGGTGGAAAATTTGTTGTTGAAAAAAAACTGGTGGGGGAAGAGTTTTCCTTAATGAGTTTTTGTGATGGGGACACGCTCAAACACATGCCAATTGTCCAAGACCATAAACGAGCCTATGAAGGAGATACTGGTCCAAACACCGGTGGCATGGGAACCTATTCAGATGCAGATCATTCCTTACCATTTCTAACTGATGAAGATATCGTTCAGGCTCAAGAAATCAATAATGCTACTGTCAAAGCACTAAAAAACAAATTCGCTGATGGTTACAAAGGTATTCTATATGGCGGATTCATGGCCACAGCAACCGGGGTCAAGCTTATTGAATACAACGCTCGTTTGGGCGACCCGGAGGCAATGAACGTATTATCATTGCTTCAATCAGATTTTTTAACTATCTGTCAGGGAATCGTAAATGGAACATTGGACAGGGTAGATGTAAGGTTTTCAAACCTGGCCACAGTATGTAAATATGCCGTGCCCAATGGTTATCCAGATAAACCGGTCAAGGGTGAACCTATTGATCTTTCTAATGTTAAAAATCAAGAGGGACTGTTTTATGCATCAGTTGATATCAAGAATGGCCAGTTGATAGAGGCTGGAAGCCGCACCGCGGCTGTGGTAGGCATCGCAAACACGATCTCTGATGCAGAAAAAATCGCGGAAAAAGAGATTTCATCTTTAGAGGGGCCCCTTTTTCACAGGAATGATATCGGGACCGATCAGTTAATCCAGAAAAGAGTACACCATATGGAATCAATAAGGTGATCAGGCTTGGTGTTTTAGGCTCCACCAATGGAACAGATCTCCAGGCCGTAATAGATGCTATTTTGTCAGAAAGACTAAATGCTTGTGTATCTGTGGTCGTTTCCAACAGGGCTGGTGCTTTTATCTTAGAGCGTGCTAATAATCATGGTGTGCCTGCTTTTTTTATTTCTCATGAAGAAAAATCACGAGAAGTTTTTGATAAAGAAATAACAATTATACTAAAAGAACACCAGGTTGATCTTGTATTGTTAATAGGGTTCATGCGTATTCTTTCCAGCGGGTTTTGTAGAGAGTGGCATGATAGAATATTGAACGTCCACCCTTCCCTTCTACCCAAATATGCCGGAGGAATGAATAACAGCGTCCATAAAGATGTCCTTGAAAACAAGGATGTGGAAACAGGCTGTACGATTCATCTTGTAACAGAAGAATTGGATGCTGGACCTATCATCGTGCAGAAAAGGTGTGCTGTAGATAAAAGAGAAACAATAGCATCACTAAAAGCCAAGGTCCAGGCCCTAGAGGGAATTGCCCTCATAGAAGCGATTCAGCTGGTGGGGGGAAGTGAAAAAACATGATAAATAATCCAATATTAAATCAGAAACCAATAAAAATTAACCGGGCACTTATATCTGTATATGATAAATCAAATGTGGTGGTTATGGCACAAACCTTAAAACAGTTCGGCATTGAAATTCTTTCCACTGGTGGAACAGCAAAAACCCTTCGAGAAGCAAAAATTCCGGTAACGGAAGTAAGCGATTATACTCAGTTCCCGGAAATAATGGATGGCCGCGTGAAAACCATAAACCCCATGATAGAGGGCGGCATATTAGGACTGAGAGACAAACACAGCAATGACGCTGATGCTAATGGTATCAAGTGGATAGACCTAGTGGTCTGCAATCTTTATCCTTTTTCACAAACGATATCCCAAGAAAATTGTGATATCGCGCTTGCAATGGAAAACGTGGATATTGGCGGCCCTACGATGATTCGTTCAGCTGCAAAGAACATCGGCTGGGTCTGTGTGATCGTGAATCCTGATGATTATAAAGAGATCACAGAGGAACTAAATTCAAACGGCGAGCTGTCATTTGAAACACGCAGACGATTTTCATCCAAGGCCTTTGGACATACCGCCCAGTATGAATCGATCATTCATAATTATTTAAAAGAAGAAAGCTTTACCAAAAAACTTTCACTCACATACATTAAACATTCAAAAATGCGTTATGGAGAGAACCCACATCAGCAAGCGGCCGCCTACCAAATCCCGGGCAATGCAGCAAACAACATTCTGAATGCAACCATACACCAGGGAAAAATGCTCTCTTACAATAATATCATGGACGCTGATGCAGCTCTTGCTTGTCTGAAAGAATTTGATGAAATCGCCTGTGTCATTGTAAAACACGCTAATCCTTGTGGTGCCGCTACGGGCAATGACCTCTTAGACGTTTATTCTCGTGCTTTTAATACTGATAGTTTGTCTGCTTTTGGTGGTATTATTGCTCTGAATCGAAAATGTACGGAAGAGGTTGCAATAAAAATCACCAAGGTGTTCGTTGAAATTGTATTGGCGCCCGCTTATGACCCAAAAGCCCTTACCTTATTTTCAAAAAAGAAGAACCTGCGCATACTTGAAGTTGAAAACATCCAACGTCATGAAAAAAGACTTGAGGTTCGAAATATAAACGGCGGAGTTCTACTTCAGGAAACAAATATATCCACGCTCTCAAGTGCTGACCTAACTATTATCACAAAGACCAAGCCAAACGAAACCGATATAGAGACGATGCTTTTTGGTTGGAAAATCCTCAAACATGTAAGGTCCAATGGTATCCTATTAGTTAAGGAAAATACAACCGTTGGCATCGGCGCTGGTCAGGTCAGCCGGGTGGATGCGGTTGATATTGCAATACGAAAAGCTGGCGATAACCTACCGGGTTCTATATTGTGTTCGGATGCCTTTTTCCCATTCCGAGACAGCATTGATAAGATTGCTGGAACAGGAGTAAAAGCGGTCATCCAGCCCGGGGGCTCGGTACGTGACCAAGAGGTGGTCGATGCCTGCAATGAACATGGAATCTCTATGGTCTTTACGGGGCAACGGTGTTTTAAACATTAATTAACACTCTATTCAAAACATAAAAACTATAGTAATGAGTCGTTTTTCATGACCAATCAAAAAAATATGTTTATTTTTAAATTATTTGTACAATTAGCCCATAAAAGTAGTTTTTATGTATGTCATTATTGAATAATACAGGGCGTTTCAAAAATTCAATAGCTGGGGTTGTCCCCCTGAAACCAATGGATAGATTATCATTGGACAATTCCATATTGAATATTTTAACCATCCTCCTTGGGTCTTTTCTGATTACTCTCCTCGCACAAATAAGTATTCATCTTCCTTTTAGCCCTGTCCCAATTACAGGTCAAACAATGGGCGTGTTATTGGTGGGTGCTTTGCTGGGCTCCCGTATGGGAACCTTATCCGTTTGTACCTATATCCTGAAGGGGGCTATTGGGTTTCCAGTGTTTGCCGGATTCAAGGGTGGTATAATGGTCTTGTTGGGCCCTACAGCCGGATATATTTATGGATTTATCCCTGCGGTCTTTATAATGGGTTGGGCAACGGAAAATGGTATTACATCTCGTTTTTATTTATCTCTGTTCTTTTGTGTGGTGGCCAGTTTCCTAATCTTGTTATTGGGGACATTATATTTTCTCATTTTTAATATGAGCTTCTCTGACGCAAGAACAATAGGTCTTTATCCTTTCATTCTGGGAGACTTTTTCAAATCATTAGCGGTCGCTGTTATTCTGACGGGCATAGATCGAAAAGCATAGTCTAATTTCAGGTCAGAATGTTCCAGGGTGATAGCTTGCTACGCCTATATCCAAATAATAGAACGTATTTATAACAAACAATTCATTGTGAAAGACACTGATAATATCAGCATAGGGAAAAAGGTCATTCGTGTTGAAGCGCGTGCTGTCTCATCTATTGTTGATAGAATAAATGATCAGTTTGATATGGCGGTCAATACCATCTTGGAGTGCACCGGAAGATTGATAATTGCTGGTGTTGGTAAGTCCGGACTCATTTCGCAAAAGATCGCTTCCACAATGGCATCCACAGGCACACCCGCACATTTTGTACATCCAGGAGATGCGTTTCATGGTGACCTAGGAATGATCACAGAGAACGATATTGTACTTATAATCAGCAACAGCGGAGAAACTAATGAGCTTATTCAAATCCTCCCGGTAATTAAAAAAAGAGGTTCGAAAATTATCGGAATGATCGGTAGGAAACACTCTACCCTCTCAAAAAATATTGATATTCTGCTTGATACGTCTGTAGAACAGGAAGCCTGTACCTTAGACCTGGCCCCAACCGCAAGCACGACAGCAACTCTGGCCATGGGCGATGCGCTGGCCATAGCTCTTTTGGAGGCCCGGGGATTCAATGCTGAGGATTTTGCAGAGCTCCATCCGGGCGGGTCTCTTGGCAAGCGGCTCTTGCTTAAGCTGGACCAGTTAACTCATACAGGAGACAGAATTCCTTTTGTTTACGTTGATACAAGCCTAAGGGATTCTTTGCTGATGATTTCAGATAAAGGTCTGGGGGTCACGGGTGTTTTAAACCACAACAATGAACTTGTTGGTATAATCACTGATGGTGATATCCGTAGATGCATTGAAAAGGGTGACAACAATATTTTAAACAAAACAGCAGAAAATATAATGAGCACAAACCCTAAGTGGGTCCTGATGGATACGTTAGCTATCATAGCCCTAGAAATAATGGAAAAACACAATATCACCAGTCTTTTCGTATACTCAGATCCGGATACAAAAAAACCAGATGGGATCGTACATATACACGATATATTGAAAACCGGTGTTCAATAGTGGTCCAGGAATTGTTGTAATACATACGAGCGCAGCAAGCACACATTGATATTTTCATAATTAATTAAAATTATACTAATGAGTCGAGACCAATCACTAGTGTTGATTAAATCACTCGGGATTATATTAGCACTATACATGTTTCTAGTCGGAATAAGTGGGATGTCTTCTGCGATCAAACATATGGGGGCAGACTTTGCTGAAAAAGTTCTCATAACAACGAGCAATCCATTTATAGCATTGTTTATTGGTGTCTTTGCAACTGTTCTTTTCCAAAGCTCTTCCACAACAACATCACTAATTGTTGGAATGGTTAGCAGTGGCTCACTCGCCATTGCAGGTGCTGTTCCAATGGTCATGGGTGCAAATATCGGAACAACTGTGACAAATACAATTGTTTCTATCGGACATATTAATAGGAGGAAAGAGTTTAAAAGGGCCTTTGCGGCTTCTACCGTTCATGACTTTTTTAACATTTTGTCCGTATTGATTCTTTTCCCGATTGAGATGTTATTTCATCCACTTCAAAGGATATCTGAATGGTTTGCTCTTTTTCTTTTTGGGAAAATTCAAGGTGTAGATGTTCTGAGGGCAAAGAGCCCCATAAAAGTGGCAGTAAAATCAGGTTCAAAATTCGTCGAAAAGTTTTCATTTGAAAATGATATACTATATCTAGTGTTAAGCGTTTTCATAACTTTTTTAATGTTATACCTTCTTGTAAAACTATTACGTAGTCTTGTCCTTAAAAAAATTGAGGGGTTTTTTGATCAATATATATTCAACACTGCTATCAAAGCCATGATTTTTGGAACCGCGCTGACTATCATGGTACAAAGCTCATCTATTACAACCTCTTTAGTGGTCCCTTTGGCCGGTGCTGGTGTTTTAACTCTCAGACAAATCTTCCCATTTACTCTGGGGGCGAATATTGGTACGACGGTGACTGCGCTTTTAGCGGCATTAACCGGAACAGTGTCAGCTCTAGTTGCTGCATTTAGCCACCTGCTATTTAATATCTTTGGAATTACAATAATTTATGGCATTCCATTCCTTAGGTCAATTCCACTTACCTTCGCTGAAAAAATTTCTAACGTAGCAGTTGAAAAAAGATATATACCCATTATATACTTATTAATAATTTTTGTTTTAATTCCACTATGTATTATTTATTTCGGCAGATAAAACCAAAAATACGGAGCGAGTATGTCTTTATTTAGAGATCTAGTTACTATTTGGAAATCGGAGGATAAACTGTCCCAGGCATGGTCCGAATCCAATAAAATGTTGGTGACATCACACAATATGTTTACAGAGTCTGTGGAGTGTCTTCGGACAGGTGAAAAAAACACAGTAATTAAAAAACTGAAACAGAGGGACCTGGAGATCAATAACTACCAGAGAGATGTGCGCAAGAAAGTTATAACTCATTTTTCTGTGGTGAGAGATATAACAAATCTTAATTCGGGACTTGTTTTAATAAATATGGTGGTAGATATTGAAAGGGTGGGTGACTATACTAAGAATATTTTAGATTTGGCAAAAAACCATCCAAATAAAGTTCTTTCGGAGGGTCTCTCTAAAGATTTACGAATAATTGAAAGAGCTGTTATAAAAAGATTTGGAAATACCGTAAAGGTCATTGAAGAAATGGATGAAAAAAGGGCAATTAAATTATTAAAAACCTATAGAAAGGATCTTGGTAAGATATCTGATCGGATTGTAAACAAATGTCTGTCTGGAAATATTAATCTTGGAGACGAATCAAAAACAGTGGTACTTGCTTTATATGCTCGCTATCTAAAGCGTATTGGCGCCCATCTAAAAAACATTACATCTGTTGTAGTTAATCCTTTCGAAACAATTGGTTATAAAAAATAGTTTTGATGATTTCTAAAAACCGTTTTTATCCATAATAGACTTTTTAACAAAGCAATCATTCCTGGTTTATTCAGGACTTTAAATATATTCATTCCTTGCAATCCAAGCATGATGTTCCCTGGGGTACTTAGATCACTTTACACAATAGTTTTAATAGTAGTGAAATAAAATAAACCTTGCATAAAAAATCTAATCCTGGTCGGCATTTTTTTATTTTCCATAATTTTATTCTTTAAAATGTAAACTGAAAATTCACTACAATTGAGTTTTCTGCTTCGCCATCTTCTGGGGTTGTCATCCTGAATGTCGGGGCAACCGTAAAGCCATTATCAACGAAATAATGAACACCTGCAACAATGGCCTGAATTCCGCCTTCATCAACGGATGTGTTGGCATCTACTTGATCTATTCGAGCTAACAAAGATAGTTTATCAGATATTTTATAGGTCCCATAAATACAAATAATTTGGCTGGTTAAATCATTTTGTTGTTTCGTGTCGAATTCTACACCTCCACGAAATCCTGACCCGGCATATCCCACAAACCCCCCCATTACATTTGTGTTTTCAGTTGTAATAGAATCAATATCATAAGGTTCAACAGAGAAGCTAGTGCCAATGTTAAAGCCGTCATTTTTATTCAGCTTTGCTTCGCCATAAACCGCGTGTACAGAGAGCTTTTTATGGGTGTCCGATTCAGACTTTTTATAACCGCCACCATTTGTCACTAAGGCGCTGGTTGACATAGCGCCAAACCTGCGAGAAAGACCTATGCCCAGATCTGCAGAAGGGGAAAACTTATATGTGTCCATTGGCATTTTTTGTATGAACCGGTGTCCCCAGGTGTTCTCCATGGTCTTGAACATATTCATGCCCTGCATACCTATAGACACATCTCCAAAAATGGTTTTCAATTTAACCATCGCCACTTTTAAAAAAGCTGTATGTGCGCTGCCGGCATTGTTGATCCCCATATCATAGGTTATTTTATAAGAAACATTACTACTAACATCATTTGAAAATGTTAAATAGGCTCGTTTTATATTGAATGCGTTTATGCCCCCCTCATCAAATTCAGTTGTATGGTTAAAAAATATTTTTCCTTCTGTGCTACCATTAGCAAAAAGTGTTATGCTATAAAACATAAACAGGGTAAAGAACATGATTGTTTTTTTCATTGCGACACCTTTTTATTAAATTGTTCAAGTATGATCATGTCTGGTAATTTTTTCGTGTTTTTTCCCATCACTATGCTAAAAAGTTTAATATGCTTTATTTTCAAGATCAAATGTAATAAAATCACAAAAGCATGGGTTGTCTTCAACAACTAAACTATTATTTTTGCTTAAATCCATAAAAAATTAAACATCAAACGTTAAAACTCCATTAGGCCCTTAATGACTCTTATTGAAACCCAAGAATCCCGATTCGAATTTAGATCATTTGGAAAAGATTTTTCTTTGCAAGCAAAGAAAATGAAACAGCTCTCCGGGCCCGTACCAAAAAATGTAAGGGCCCGCAAATCAAAAGAAATTTATATTGTATCTATTACTAATGATATTGCCAACACCAAGATTCGAGATGACAAAATCGACACAAAAAGACTAATACAAACAAAAGACAATCTTGAGCAGTGGAAACCTGTTACAAAAACAGAGTTTCCAGTTTTAAAAGAATATCTGCTTGATCAATTTTTTCCATCTCTAAGTGCTGTCTCTCCTATCCTATATAATAATTTTTATAGTGTGAGTGCTTTTATTAAGATTATAGATGATCACAAGGACCTATGCGCTATTCATGTATCAAAGGAGCGTTTTGGATATATGGTAAACAAAACTATATGTGAAGTTGCAAACGTTACTATTAACAACACCCGGTTAGTAACAATTAGCTCTGAATCCATCGATACTGGGGCTGTTAAAAAAACATTAATAGATACCGGCCTAGAAAGTGTAGAGAACATCAACTATCTACAGGCTATTAAACGAATCACTGGAATCATTAATAAACCCCTGGCTAATTAGATTATTTATGAATAAAGAAATCGAACGAAAATACCTAATAAAGGAAATACCGAAAGGGTTGGTTGGGACAACCTTGAGACAAGGATACCTTCAACCGGAAAAGGAGCGGGCCGTTCGTATCAGAACAGTTGAAAAAGAGGGATTAAAAAAAGGGTTTTTGACTATTAAAGGAGTCGGAAACAGCAGCGGCATGAGCAGATATGAGTTTGAAACGGAGATTCCTATTGATGATGCTGATTATTTACTTAATCTCTGCAACCAACCAATAATTGAAAAGACACGCTATATATATGAACATGAATCGTTAATATGGGAGATTGATGATTTTCATGGTGTGAATGATGGTCTGGTCATTGCAGAGGTGGAGCTTAAAAGCGAAGACCAAGAAATTAAAAAGCCTGACTTTGTTGATAAAGAGGTTACCGGACAGAAAAAATATTATAACCTAATGCTAACAAAAAACCCTTATTCTTTGTGGGAAGAGGAATCTCTGGGTTGATTTGGAGTTATATTGTTTACTACTAATCAATTCTATAATAGGAGTTTGTTCGCGTTTCCCATTTTATTCATACTTAAAGTGTTTCATCATTCAAAACCGTATCCCACGCCAAACACATTTATCATACCTGGGTTTGATTTGGTAATATCCTCTTTTTTAAATACATAAAAGATCTTAATTGAGTTCTTTCGCGGGAGGTTGACAGCAAGGCCAAATGAAAACCTATATTCATCAAACTGGTCTTTGCCTGTATTGTGAATGTGGAAGATTTCCCCAGATACATATGGTTCAATCTTCTTGTTCCACTTATAATGAATAGATATTTTATTTCTGATCAGGTCATCCGGGTCTTCTTCATCCTCGTAGGTCCTCTGAAATTTGGTACGAGTCTTAAAGCTTATTGGTTTTAAACTGAATTTATATGAACCGCCAAGACTTAACCGTTGTTTTATTTTATCTTCAAAAATTATGTAGCGATACGGAATATTGAAACTCAGACCTTTGAAAACCTTATATGAGACAGAAACCTCAGAGAAGGTTTGCTTAAAAGTAGATAGTTGGTCTTTAAATCTCAGTTCTTGTTCAAGCTCAATTTTGAACGAGAGTGGGAGCTTCTTTTCAAAAGTTATACTGGTCCAAAATTCATTATCATCCACCCCATATATAATGGAGAGGGTAAAGAATAAAAATAAGATGCCATTGAATTTTCTTTTTTCCAATCCTTCGTACAAATCATTTCTGTTCTTCATCGCCCTTATAAAAAACTCTAATCCTTACATTGTTGTTTGAAAGGTCAATTCTCCCAATCTTTATATCTGTAATATCAAGGCCCGTTATTTCAGTTAGATCAGAGATCAACTCCCCTCGGTTTTCCGGTTTAATATTATCCACGTTGTTATAAATAATCATTTTTGATAGGGGGGCGATCTCACTTATATCGGGGTGTGTATTAGAATCATTTAGAATAACCTCTAATATGAATGCTAAGCCCACAATTAAAAAATTGGGGATAAGTACACTTAAGGACGAGTTCATACTTGCGGCTAAACCATTGATAAGACCTATCGTAATAGTGCCGAATAAGTAGGTCATTTCTTTTATGGCAACCTGCTCTGTCCTATACCGAAGAATCCCAAAAATAGCAAAAAGGCCGAAGGCAAATCCAAAGCTTACATCAACAGTGCTTAACATATAAGCGACAAAGAACACTATGGTGTTGAACATAAAAAATGTAAAAATGAATACTGTTTCATTTTCACGGTATTTATTATAAATAAACACAATGAAAACAAATGCCGATACAAGATTTAATCCATAGTAGGTCAAAAGATTCTCAATGATCACAGATCCTCCAATCACTTTCCATTTTTCATCATTCTTCGTTCTAAATCTAACGAAAAAGTCGTAGAATATTTGCTATGAATGTGGTCACTATTATAATGAATATTCATGAGTGTTTAGCTCGAATGTTATTTGTGTCTTGTTTAACATTTTTTATTGTTGGATGCATATATGAAAAGAGCCTGGACGAGTCAAAAACGCATGATAGTTTTTTGTTCATAAATGAGTTTATGGCAAGCAATGATACTCAAAACACAGATGAGTATGGCGAGTATGATGATTGGGTAGAAATATTTAACGGGGGAACGACCACTGTGGACCTGGGGGGATACTTTATTTCAGATGATCATGAAATACCAGTGCAAATCCCAACAGGGGCACCAGGTAAGACCATGGTAGAACCCGGTGGATTCATTCTTCTTTGGTTTGATAATACACCGGAACAAGGACCTCTGCATATTGCATACAAATTGAGTTCTGCCGGTGATGCAATTCATCTTTACGATGTTGATGGTGTTACAAGAATGGATTCATATTCATTCTCCCACCAAACAACTGATGTTTCTGAAGGAAGAGAATCAGATGGTGATGAGAATTGGATCTTTTTCGACTTGCCTACTCCGGGTCAATCAAATATATAGAAAGAGTTGTTTCATACAGACATGGCCGATGGGTTATCGGTAATAACAGCCTGAAACCTTTGGTTTTTACAATATTTTATCGCTGGTAAGGAATTCACTGTCCACACATTGATCGGTAGATTCTTACGTTTACACATTTTTAATACATCGGTTGTTAATAAATCTGGTTGAGGGTGAAAACAATCGGGGTGCACGATATGAATCCATTTAATCATATCTGGTGTTTCAACAAGATATCCGGTTCGAACATTGGGTATCATCCAACGCACATAAAGAACTATAAATGGATTAAAGGATGAAATTAATATCTTGTGAGGAATTTTCTTGGCTTTAATCATCCGAGCAAGCACTCTAGCGGTTGAGAGATCAAAGACCCCGTCAAATTTAATTTCTATATTCAACCTGATATTAGCAGGGATTGACCGCACAACATCTAAAAGAGACGGTATGTTTTTCCGATTCTCCGGATGTGAGAAAACGCCGGTTTCGATCTGTTCAATTTCCGTGGCTGACATTTGGTGTAACCAACCCTCTCCATTTGTTTCCCGTTCCAAATCATGATTATGTGAGCAAACCACACTCCCATCCTTGGTGCTGATCACATCCATCTCTATCGCCTTGAATCCCATGTTTACTGCTTCCCTAAAAGCAGAGATCGTGTTCTCCGGTGAATTGATCTTTATTCCCCTATGGGCTATCATCATGGGAAAAGATAGATAATAATTACCCATGTCCCTAGGTTGCCAATGATCCAAGTAAGCTATAAACAATAGACAGGCCAAAAGAATAAAAAATATAGTTATCATTTTTCTGGGGTAAGAACCAGGTGCCTGAATAATTGTTCGTTGTTTCGAATGAAGGTTTCATCAAACCAGGTTGTCCGATAATCTCCTGAGTGATATAGGTCAGCCTGATCCCGATAGTGATGGCTGTGTGATAGCCCCGACTGCCCAGTAGGTAAAATAAATTGTGTTTCATTTAGATTACCAAGATCCACTATTCTTCTCATTGATGCTCCCGCTGTTTGTTCATAGGGATCATTAAAAGAATATCCCCCTGCATTTGGTGATTTATCTGACCCACCAGATGCATAGGGGCCTACATTAAGGTCCAGTATCCAATTTAAAACAGGGATTTTCCCAAGCTCGTGCTCATGGATCAGTGAGTGTGCTCTGCCCCATTGCCAGTTCGTTGTGTTCGAACCAACGTGTTCGATTATCTCATTTATACCAGTAGAAAAAGACCTTCTCAATATTTCATCTAATTTTTCTACCTTGTTTTTGGTACGTATATCATCTATCCAGGACGAGGTCCCATTTGCAAGAAGATTGCGTAGGCTCCGGCTATGAAGGTATTTCATTTCAGTAAATGCCTCCAGGTAATTATCACCCAAAAGAGCCATTTCATCACCATATATATTCAGAATAAGTTGCCGAAGAACCGCGTGAAATATTAGAGCTCCTTGGGATTCGGGGCTCTCAACAAAATCCCATTCTGTTATTATATCATAAGCTGTTTTTAAACGCCCGGTCTCATTCCCCAATCGCGATGATAAGAAATGGGGTATGATCTCGCTAGCGAACCGAGATGTATAATCTAATTGAATTGATTTCATATCGTTCATATTCACTTTGTCGGTTTGACCCAATCTTTCAATAATACGTTCTGCGCGGCTAGGGTCTGCCCAGAGACCGCTTATATAATAAGGAAACGAGTCATCAATGGTTTTATTGTTCGCAGTGGCAATATATCCTTGCTCGGGGTTAATAATAAACGGCATGTGGTCATAAGGAACTCTACCTTGCCAATCATACTCTGCCTTGTTTCCTGGCCTAGGTATTAGGCTGGAGCCTTCTTTTCGTATTGGTATATAAACAGCTGGGCGCCACCCAATATTTCCATACACATCCGCATATACCATATTCTGCCCGGGAACACCGTATTTTTTAGTCGCTTCCGTAAAATCATTCCAGTTCTGCATTGTGCAAAGCCCAATAAATGCATCTATTTCATTTGTGACCCAGTTTCCTGTCCAGGCCATAGATACTACCTGATCAGATTCTTTTAAGATAGGATGAATATCGCTAATTACTGGGCCATGGTGTGTTAATCGGATAACGATCGTAGTGTCTTTATTATCTCTTAGGGGTATTGTTTCCTCTATTAGTTTCATGTTCTTCCATGTTCCTTCATAGAGATACTGGGTTGGGTCTTCAGGGTTAACTGTTTCAATAAAAAAATCCATGTCATCCACCATGGAATTCGTAAAGCCCCATGCACAGTGTTCATTCTGCCCAATGATCGGAACAGGGATGCCGGCCAAACACACGCCACTAACGTTAAAACGACCACCCTTTAGATGCATCTCATACCAGCGACAGGGTTGGGTGAACTCCAAATGGGGGTCATTTGCAATTAATGGTTTCCCTGAAACTGTTCTTGAGCCAGAGACCACCCAACTGTTCGACCCTATCGAGGAGGAACCGTGCCCCAAAATATTATTTAAACTGATCTCTTGGGCTAAGATCTGATTAAGTAATTGTTTTACTGCGGGTATATTGGTCTGAGCAATCGTTGGCTTATCGCTATTATAGCTTGGATAAACCTCCGCTAATTTATCTTTCCCGAAATATTCCATTATTGCACCATATACTATCTCAGGTTTCCAGGACGATGATAGCTCACGGGCCATCATTCGAGAATAACCTGCCAAAACAACCGGGTCCCATTCTGGAGGTTCTATTCCTAATATTTTGAACTCAATGGGAGGGTCGCTTATGATCTCGTTTATCCGAGAATTGATTCCTTCGCAAAAATCATTAACTATTTTATAAGTATCCTTACTCATGGCCTTCACTAGTTTCTTCCCTGTACTATGTATGCCCCATGTTCGTAAATAAATATCGCTACCTATAAATTCATTTCCCAGAGCAAGTGCAAGTTCTCCTCGCACCGCGAAAGCAACCATTGACATTTGAAACAAGCGGTCACGAGCAGCAATATATCCAGCCGAATAAAACAGGTCTTTTTCGTTCTGGGCAATGATATGGGGAACACCATAAGGGTCCGTATAAACATCCACCGGGTCTTTAAGACCCGGTAATATCTTTTCTCCATCGTAAACAGGAAGGGGGTGGTGTAAATAAATCATTATTAATAAGAAAAGAAAAAACAGAAGTCCAATTACTGAAAAGATGTTTCGTTTCATTTAAATAATGTAATCTTATCGTTCTAAAAAATTAGAGTGTGTTCTTCCTTTTTTAGGCCTATTGCGATTCTGACAAAGATAGAAGCACCCAGCTCATCGGGTCAATTTCCACCTTAGACTGTTTAATGATCGGAATTATGGTTGGATTATTTGTTAACGATAGTTTTTTTATTTTTATACCGGTGTTTGTATAGTATTTAATCTCCAGCGGCATCTTAAACCCTGGGTTTTCCCAATCAAGCTCGACAAATGTATGGTTAGATCCGTATTTGATTCTTTTGTTCAGCACAGGGAGGTTGGTCTGATACAGATATAAATTAAAGAACCAATTAAGATCTAAATTAGTATGTGAGTGTACAAAATCTATAAAATCTTGAGTGGTCGCTTGGTTATGGGGCAGCCTTTTTTTTACAGAAATAAATTCCCTTAAAACAAGCGACATTGTTTCAGCCCCTAAAAGATAGCGAAGCATGTGTAACACATATGCTCCTTTATTATATGGATCAAGTCCACCGCTCTCTTTCATGGTGGCGTTTCTATGGGGCACTATTGGGTGAGCCAGGGGAATGTTATTTTTCATTCTGTGTTCAAAAAATGCGTGGTAGGCATCTTTTCCAAACATTTCTTCTAAATAGATTGCCTCAGCATACACAACAAACCCCTCATGAATCCAAAAATCCGCCCAATCAGAAGCACTTAAATAGTTTCCCCACCATTCATGTCCCATTTCATGAAACATAAGAAAATCATAGCCCTGGTCTGTATTCTTATAATTATTCCCATATGCATTTATGGTTTGATGTTCCATCCCCCAGTAGGGTGTTTGTACCAAACCGAACTTTTCCTTTATCCATGGATATTGTCCAAATATTCTGGTGTAAAAGTCCAGGTGCTTCTCTGCCTGGTCTAATAATGTGTTTGCACCATAGGTGTGTTCCTTAAGAACATAAAACTCCATTTTTAAAGGGTCTCCAAGAAGGCTTGTGGTCCGTTCTACAAGATCAAAATGACCAACGGTGAAATTGATGTTATAGGTGTTTATATTGTAACGGGTCTTCCAGTGCCATGTCTTCCAGCCTGGTTCACCTTGATAAACAGATTGAAGCAGGCCATTAGAGGCTACAGATAGTGGGTCAGGGACAGAGATCCTAATATCAGCGCTATCAGGTTCATCACTAGGGTGTTCCTTACAAGGATACCAGATATACGCTCCATTCGTTTGACATGAAACGGCGACCCATGGATATCCATCACTACTTTCTTTCCAGGAAAACCCCCCGCTCCAGGGAGGCCTTTCTGCAATGGGTGGTTTACCCTTATAAACGATGCGAGCAACAGATACTCTGTTCTTAGAAAGATTCGAAACATTAATAGTAAGTTTATTTTTATCATGTTGAAAAGGATATGACATTCCATCAACTTCTGTTACAGATACATTATAGTTATTCAAAAGGTCAATCTCTATAAATTCCATATCCGAAATAACCTTGAGTGTTATGTCGACGTATCCGGATATCATTTTTCTTTTTGCATCAATTTTTAGATGTATGCCATAATGCTGTACATCATAGGATGCTTGATTCTCAGACAAAACACCGCCAGATGTCACATCTATAGCATATGAAAATGAAAACAAGAACAATATTCCCATTTTGTTCATGGGTCTACCGAATACTGAAATTGGTAAATGCCGCTCTCTAATGATACAGGAACAAGTTTTTGAAAGTATAGATTTAATTCAGGTGTACCACTGGAAAAAAGAGGGACCCCTTTTCCGAACACAAGGGGGTGTGGAGTAATATAGAGGTGCGTTAAAAATGAAGAGAATCGAGAGTTTGTGCGCCCTCCCCCAATTACAAAACAACGCGATTTATTTATTCTACCAAGAATCGTTTTGGGGTCATCGTCACGATGTACCACGATCATGTCGCGCCCTTCTAATTCCATCGCTAGTGTTTCATGTGTGTTTGAGCCCATGATAATTGGGTGACCCATTGTTTGTTCTTTGAAAAGGAAAAGATCTTGTGACCACTGGACTTTCTCTTTTTTGTGTCTAGCAATAAAGCCATCTACTGTTACAGCGGCAATCAAGATGATCTCATTTGGCATGTCTTACTTATATGTTCTAAATCGTTTCCAATCTTGAATATCATCGAATGTACTGATCAGACCGGAATTGTTTTCATGAATGTTTGCGAACATTAGAACATTCACCATTCTCCTATGTTTTTCATTCAACACTTTTTCCAGTTTTCTTGTTATGTCATCCTTTTTAGCATTTTTTAGTGATACGATTGTTTTTTTATCTCGATCAAATTCGGCATTATGTTCAAAAATAAGAGTTCTAAGCTTATTGGATCGTTCTAATATGCTTTTTGGTTTCTGCTCCAATTTTTCAATAGCAGCATTTTTAAGTTGTTCAAACATATTTGTAGACATATCTCTAATTAAATCGGGACATGTCTTTATAAAATCGTCTGCATGACCATCTAACTTATCCGCACTATACTCTCCGGACTGGATAGCAAAATACAAATAGTGATTCTTATCACGGGTTAGATTACCGGACCATACAATATAACCTAATTGTTGATTTGTTCGCATTTCAGTAAAAAATGGTTGTTGCAAAGCCTGACCAAGGATCATGATCGATGCGCGAGTTTCCGGTGAGTCCATCCCAAAATGATATTCACGCCAAAAACAAGAGTTGTCCACTTCCAAATTTCCAACATACTGGATTGATTCGGGTTCTTCATGAACCAAGAACATAAGTTCAAAGGACCGATCCCTGGGAACGGGTATAGCTCCTATTGTTTCTTTGAAAACACGGACCAAGCGCTGGGCTTCCCTTTTAGAATAATCACCATAAATAAGTCCTTCTATATGAATTTTTTTGAAAATGGAGTGGATATATTTTCTTACAGATCTCTTGGTGATACCCGAGATCATTTTAAGAGATTCCTTCCATCCATATTTAACATTATTATATACCTGAGCATTCTTATCTCTAGTTATCCTCCAGGAATCAGAAAGGGGGAAATTTTGATAGTCTCGGGAAATCTTTTCTTTAAGAGCCTTGAACTGATCATTGGATATTTTATAGTTCAAAAGATGTGACATAACAATATCATAAAGGGTTGCGGTTGATTCTGTGTAACCACTTATTGTAAAAGACAACCCCTCATACCCATCTGTCAATGTATAATCAAGACCTGCCTCTTTGGCTGGGTATATCAGTTCATTGAGAGACTCGTTCACACATGAAACATACAACTTCAGCATAATCCTGTGTTCGAGTGTCATTGTTTCTTTAGGAAACAGGATCTTAAGGCTTATTACGCCTTTGGGTCTTAAAAACTCATGGTCCTTGCCAAAATAAAACCTCATTCCTCTTTCGTTGACCAATATTCTGGGTATAACAAGGTCTTTGTGTTTCCGATCGGGCGTTGATGCCTTCTTTGGGATAAAGGAGTTCGGTTCAGGAAGGAAAAGGTCCGGGTTTACGTTTACATTTATTATTTCCTGATAAAACTCGTCATTTTCCTCATATCTATATGGTGCTTCAAAAAAATGTTCTATTTTATCTGTTTTTATATCTTTGGCAATAAGGATTGATAACATATTATCAGGAACACAATACGAAAGTATCTCGTTCCAGGCTTCTTTATCTTGTTCTTCAAATATATATCGTATTCGACCTGCATCTTCCAATGGAAATTGATTTGTTTCGTTTGATAGGGAGGTGGCCCTCCACATTCCTTCTCCTTTGTTTGTAAATATCTCATCCAAAGATGACATGGTTTTAAGATGTTCAAAAACATTTTCAGGGTACTCGATATTTCTTGAATGTTTAATATATGACAAAACAGTTTTAATTATATTTCTGTGGTTTTCCAATCCTTTTTGTGTAAGATCAATCCTTAGACTAAAGAATCCATAGGTGTTTGTTGTTTGGTGAATGTTTGTTGTTAATGTTGTAGCATAGTTCTTTCTCTTTAAAAAAGATAAGATACTTCCTTTCCCCTCGTGACCAGTTATATAACCTAAAATACTTCCTGGTTTACTTCTATAATATTTTCTTATCCCTGGAAGAGCAAAACTAATCTCTAAAGCTCTAATATCCTTTACTGGTTCAATGTTCACTAAACGAAATGTTTTTTTTCTTTCAAACACATTATGGTCATAAATGATATTCTCCAAATCATGGTTAGGTACCATTGAAAAATATTTTCTATACCACTTTTCCATATCGTCCAAACTATGATTGCTTAAAACAGCCAAGCTCATTCTGTTTGCGCTATATTCATTATTATAAAACTCTAACAATTCATCATTTTTTATATCGCCAAGGGTTTCCATGTTTCCAATATTGAACTTTTGTTGTGGATGTCCATCCCTCGCAAAAGAAAACACAATTTGTTGTTCGCGCCAGTTGTCGTTCATTTTGTTTTTTTGGTATTCTGAATGGACAGCGTTCTTTTCTCGGTCTGTGTATTCAGCAGTAAAAAGCGGTGCTATAAAAAACTGGGAAAATCTATCCAACGCACCCTCAAAAGCATCTGGAAAGACCTGAAACTGATAGTTCGTATGATCACCCGCAGTATATGCATTGGACATCCCGCCATTGTTTCGAAGATAGGTACTATATTCATCCACATCTGGATACTTCTCGGTTCCAAGAAAAAGCATGTGTTCTAAAAAGTGTGCTAAACCCTGACGAGTTTTAGGGTCTTGAAGTGAGCCAACCCCCACACACATGGACGCGGCCGATCTATTAAAAGCCGGGTCCGAAAGAAGATAGGCTTTTAATCCATTATCTAGGGTCGTTTTTCTTACTTGGCTTTTATCTAAGGGGTGTTTTTCAATCATACGTTGTTCATTTGTTAACAACAGTGCACAGTCTAAAATAAGATAGGTACAAATAAATAAAAGCGGTGCTTTTTCACATTATGTGTCTAAAGCTTTTTTTATCCTATAGCCAATATATTCTCGGTGTGCCTGTGTTGAACTATTAACACCGTGTTTCTTTGATATATATTTTTTGATCTTTATTATGTTCGCATGAGCGTTGGCCACAGCAACATGATTGTATTTTGATTTTCCCTTATTTTGAATGATTCGAATCAGCCTTTCAGTATACTCGGTCTGAAGGTTCTGACGAATCGTACTAACATTTTCGCCAGCATCCATTGCAAAACAGGCCCCTGTCAATTCAGCCATCATACGAGAAAGATCGTACTTGTTCCCATAGAGTTCTGAATCGGTTATACGGCCTAAAACATTTATATGTAACAAATGGTCCAGTATGGATTTTTGTATTGCAAGGATATGGCCATGTATCTTAGGGTCCTTTGTTCCGCTGAATCCTCTGCGTTCCCATTGTAGGTATGAGTATAGATCATCCTGATCGGAAAAAGCATCTGGTGAAAAAACATACTTATTCAAAAGGGTCATCGCCCACCTTTGTTGGTCTTCAGCAACAGGTCGAAAAGGAATTTCTCTCCCTTCTTGCCCGATCATAGAACGATCCATATATACTCCGCCTATATTTCTGGATATAACTACTGCCGCATTGGAATATTCGCGGCCAAGAATATAATATGCATCCGCAAAAGCGTGATAGGAGTGGTCTTTTCGTTCATATTTTTTCCGGAGGCCTTTATATAATTCCCTTATCATTTCCATTCTTTCTTGAGCATAGCCCATTGGGTCGCTGGTCATATCATAGATCATTATCCTTGGGTCGATACCGCGACCAGGTGATCGCATATCATCAGCATCATTACCATATCCTAATTCTGCTTTTGTTGATCGATCAAATAACTCCTTGACTCTATTTTCTTCATTGATCGGGTCACTTAAGGATGGAGTATATCCAAATTCGATTGCCCATATATCATATAGGCCTGTGGTTGTAGAATAAAATTGGCCATGGTGACCTGGGCGCACGTTTGCGCCTACATAATCCATCACCGACGACGTCAAACCAATCAGCTCTGTGCTGTTTCTATCATGAATAACCTCTATATTATGTAGGTTGCTAGCATAAAAATTGTGGGTCAAACCGAGGGTGTGTCCAACCTCATGTAAGGTCAACCAAAAAAGACTTTCGTAGATCAATCTTCGCCGTTCAAGATGATCAAAACCTTCAAGCGTGTTCATTACTGTTAAACCAAATAAATTTGCCTGGTTTAAGAACTCACCAGCATGGCAAGGGTGTTTATTTATTGATGGTTGCACAGAACTTTCAGCATCAAAAAGATGTTCATACTTGACCCGGTTTGTGAAATACACGTATTCCAGCATAATATCTGCTCCCAATATCTCTCCTGTTCTTGGATTGACAAAACTAGGCCCATAACCGCCAAAAGGTGGGTTAGGGGAAGATGTCCATCTCAACACATTATAACGGATATCCCCGGCATCCCATTCTGCATTATCTGGTTGAGTCTTCACTTGAATGGCATTTAAAAACCCCGCTTCGCGGAACGCCCGGTTCCATGCTAATACACCTTCTTTTATAGCATCTCGAAATTCATATGGTGTAGTGTTTTCAATCCACCACACTATTGGCTCTACAGGCTCAGAAATCTCTTCATCTGGCATCTTTTTAACTAAATGCCAACGGTGAATAAGATCACGATATGGCGTTACATCGTCTGGTGTGGTCATATCTGTTACTTGTGTTGTGAAATAACCTACGCGTGGGTCCTCAAAGCGGCTAGTGTAATTATTGGTAGGCATCTCTATAAAACTGTGTTGAAGTGTAACATTTACAGAGCGGGCATCGGTCAATCCCACATCCGACCCCCAGTTTGTTGGCGTTGGATTACTGTATACATACTGCACAATAAGGTCGGTGTTCTTAGGGTAGTTTTTTATATCAATGTATTTAGATCGGTTCTTTACCAGTTTTCCAATTTTGAATCTATTGGTTTTATCACCAGGAATCATTCCTCTTGTGATTTGATGGAGAGCTTCAGATAAAAATATATTATCAACATCAATCAAAACAGCTGCGTTACTTTGTTTCCCATACTCTCCAGACCCTTTTCTTTCTCCAATTATATTCGCAGATGCAAGTATAGCGGTGCTCACATTAGCGTCCGCAGCCCTATTGAGGGGATTTTCTTTATCAAAAAATAAAGATGTGTTCTGAATCTCGAATTCTACACGATTGAAATACCGTGCAAGCTTTATGATTCGGGCCTCTCGGTAATTTCCACGGAACACACCTGCGTCTAACTGTCCATCCCTACCATGAACAAAATAAATGAATTCCCGATCTAATTGATCATTCTCAAGAAACATATACATCTTACCATTGATGGTATCCTGATATAGTGTGACCAACCCAGGAATCTCTTTTTTGTTTTTTATAGCTTCCTCCATTGTTTTTATGGGGAGGGGTGGTAGAACGGGTTTTGGCGCCCCGGGTTCCATTGTAGGGGGGGGTGGTGTTTCTTGCGAGACCAGTAGTGAAATAACAATAAAAAGGAATAATATTTTTAATCTCATTTATGATTACCCTTTCTTTTTTGGGATATATAGATCTGTGACCGTACCAGAAAAAACCTCAGCTGCATTGGAAAAAGTTTCGCTTAAGGTGGGGTGGGGGTGTATTGTTAAGCCTATATCTTCGCAGTCAGCGCCCATTTCAATTGATAGAACACCTTCGGAAATCAGATCTCCTGCGTTCGGGCCAACCATCCCAACGCCCAACGTCTGTTTAGAAACAGGATCAAAAAGGATTTTTGTTTTTCCTTCGTTTCGTCCTATGGCAAGAGATTTCCCGCTTGCTGCCCAGGGAAACTCACCTTTTTCATATGGGATTGAGTTCTTTTTTGCTTCAGTTTCTGTTAGGCCTGCCCAGGCTATTTCCGGGTCAGTGAATATCACTGCGGGGATAGCTTTGGCATCAAACTCTGATGATAATCCAGCAATTACTTCTGCTGCAATTTTCCCTTCGTGGGTTGCTTTGTGGGCCAACATGGGATTCCCTGTAATATCCCCAATAGCAAAAATATTTTCTACTGTGGTCCTTTGTTTTTTATCAACCGTTATGAATTTCTTATCGTTTAATTCAACATCCGTATGCTCAAGGCCCAGCTTGTCAGTGTTTGGCCTACGGCCCACAGCTATCAACACCTGATGATATTCTTTTGTAAGGGATTTCCCATCCTTTTCGAGAAAAACCTTCAGGTTATTATTTTTCAATGATTCCACACCAGTTATTTTTGTTGATAGCGTTATATCTTTAAATTTTTTATTTAGGGTTCGTTGCAACGGTTTGACCAAATCGCTATCTGCACCAGGTAATAGATCAGGCATGAATTCCACTACGCTGACCTTTGAGCCTAGCGCATGGTAGACCGTGCCCATTTCAAGGCCAATATAGCCTCCTCCAACAATTAATAACGTTTCTGGAACTTTTTGTATTTCCAGTGCGTCCTTCGAAGTGAGAATATTAGGGTGATCCATGGGGATCCCGGGGATGGACGCGGAAGAGGATCCTGTTGCAATAACACATTGATCAAAAGAAATGATTTCATTCTTAGATTTTGTAGAAACAGTTATCTCTGAATTTGATTTGAAAATAGCCGAACCCAGAAGAGTTTCTATGTTTCTGGCCTTGGCCATCTGGGAAATTCCTTGGTTCAGTTTGGTGATTACCCTGTTTTTCCATTTTCGGATAGAATCGATATCAATTCTTGGTTTACCAAAAGATACCCCCATTCCTTCAAGTGCACTGGTTTCTTCCATGACCTTAGTAATGTGCAACAGGGCCTTTGAAGGAATACATCCACGATTCAAACACACTCCACCCAAGGCGGGTTCACGATCGACAAGAAGCACCTTTTCACCTAGGTCTGCAGCACGAAAAGCCGCAGCGTACCCACCAGGACCTGCACCAATAACAACCAGATTAGCATGTTTTTTTTTCATCGTTGATTTTAAATAATCTGATTATCTTTTAAAAATAGACTCATCTAAAACAATTTCTGCAAACCGATTTGTGAATGCTGCGGCTGCGGCACCATCGATAACCCGATGGTCATATGATAAAGAAAAAGGCATCATATATTTAGGTATGATCTCCTTGTTGTTAGGCTCATACATAGGCACCCATTCACTTCTGGATATTCCCAAAATTGCAACATCGGGTGGGTTTATAATAGGTGTGAAATAGGTGCCACCGATACCCCCAAGGCTTGAGATAGTAAAAGAGCTTCCTTTTAATTCCTGGGGTTCGAGTTTTTTCTCTCTTGCTCTCGAACTAATATCCATCAATTCTATTGAAAGCTCCAATAAAGATTTTTTATCGACATTTGTAATAACCGGGGCTGTTAATCCTGAGGGTGTATCAACAGCGATTCCAAAATGATAGTAGTTTTTTATGACCAGGTTTTTACCTGTGTGGTCAAGAGAACTATTAAATTCTGGAAATTCCTTTAGGGTTGCTGCTGCTGCCTGTATGATAAATGGTAGAAAGGTGATTTTTATATCTGTGTTTTTGGTCTCCGACCTCAAAACCTTTCTATTAGCATCCATCTTTGAAATATCTGCCTTGTTAAATTGTGTAACATGAGGAATGGTTTGCCAGGCAAGTTGTAATCGTTCTCCGGTAATATGTTTTATCTTGGTTAGTGGCTGTTTTTTTATTTCCCCCCATTGTGAAAAATCGATTTTAGGTGTGGGTGGTCGTTGTTCTCTACTTGAGTCTCTGTGCATTTGGGTTTTGATATAAGCATGAAGGTCATTCTTAGTGACCCTGCCTTTCAATCCTGTCCCATTAATAATAGCCAGGTCGATTTCAAGCTCCCGCGCTAATTTTCTAGTCCCAGGACTAGCAAAAGGTTTTTTTCTTTGTGTTTTTGTTTTTTCAGTTTTGACCAACTGAGGAATTGTTGTTTCTTTTTCTGGTTCTGGTTCTGGCTCTGGCTCTATCTTTTGTTTTTTTGTTTCTTTTTTATTGACTGTTTCACCAACAACATCCATTATGATGAGGATTTCTCCTGCTTTTATCTGATCGCCGGCTGTCACAAAAACCTTCTGTATCTTACCTTTTTCCTCTGATGGAATCTCCATGGATGCTTTTTCAGATTCTAAAACTAAAATGATGTCTCCAGGGGTAATGTTGTCTCCGGGAGAAACCAGAACTTCACTCACATCCACGGTTTCTATTCCTTCACCAAGGTCAGGAAGAAGGATTTCTTTAATCATATGCTAAGATTTAATTGGGTTTGGTTTATTAGGGTCGATATCATATTTCACTATTACTTTTTGCGCTATGCCATTATCTATTTTTCCTTCTATGACTAAACCCCGGATAGCTGCCAAAACAATATAATATCGGTCCACCTCAAAAAAACGACGAAGATTTTCACGGGTGTCACTACGACCAAAGCCATCAGTACCCAGCGCATAATATGGACCGGGAACATACGGCGCTATTTGTTCTGGAACCATTTTAACATAATCTGACACCGCCACAGTGGGAACCCTATGTTTACTAAGAGATGTTTGAATATGTGATTTGCGAGGTTTTTTATTCGGATGAAGCAGGTTCCATCTGTCTACACCTTCGGCTTCGCGACGTAATTCACTAAAAGATGTCACATTCCAAATTCCTGGTTCAATGTCCCAATCTTTTTTCAACAATTCCGCAGCGGCTAATACTTCACCCATAAGAGGGCCACTTCCTAATAGTCGTAAAATTGGTTTTTCTGTAGCATGGACCTTATATATCCCTTTAATAATATCTTTATCCACACTTGCTGGCTGGGGGGGATGAACATAGTTCTCATTCTCGAGGGTGATATAATAGACCACATCTTTCTGATCATAAAACATTTCTTTTATTCCATGATGAATCACCACTGCTATCTCATGGGCATATGCCAGGTCATATGCTTTGATATTTGGTGTGACCGCTGCAGCCACGTGGCTGTGACCATCTTGATGTTGTAAACCTTCACCATTTAGTGTTGTGCGTCCTGCTGTTCCACCTAATAGAAAACCCCGAACGCGCATATCTCCAGCCGCCCATATAAAATCCCAAACTCTCTGAAACCCAAACATTGAATAATATATATAAAATGGAATCATATTTATTCCATGAATATGATAAGACATTCCGGCAGCAATAAAAGACGAAACAGCTCCAGCCTCATTGATTCCTTCTTCAAATATTTGACCATCAACAGCTTCTTTGTAATATAAAAATTGATCTGAATCTACGGGGTCATACAATTGTCCCTTGTGTGAATATATTCCCAGTTGACGAAATAAGGGATCCATTCCAAAGGTCCTCGCCTCATCTGGTATGATTGGTACAATGTTTTCACCAATTGTTTTATCCTTACAAAGAAAAGTTAATAATCGAACAAACGCCATGGTCGTTGAGATAGAGCGGTTCCCGGTCCCATCCAACAATTCCTGAAAAATAGAAATATCTGGAACCTTTATTTTCTTGTTTTTTATGATACGAGCTGGAAGGAAACCTCCTAATGTTTTTCGCCGATCAGCTAAATACCGCATTTCTTTTGTGTTTTTTGCTGGTTTGTAAAATGGGGCCTGTATTGCCTCCTTATCAGAAAGTTTGATATCAAACCTATCCCGAAAGTTTAATAGTTCCTGTTCATTCAGTTTTTTCTGTTGGTGAGTAATGTTTCTTCCTTCTCCGGCCTCACCCATACCATATCCTTTTATTGTTCTAGCTAAAATCGCGGTTGGTCTTCCTTTATGCTCTACAGCTTCAGAATAGGCCGCATACATTTTTTCTGGGTCATGTCCTCCTAATCTTATTTTCATCAAATCGTCATCATTTATATGGGACACCAGTTCAAGCAATTCTGGATATTTTCCAAAAAAATGTTCTCGCATGTACGCACCACCCTCAACCACATATTTAAGTAGTTCTCCATCAAGGACCTCTTCCATTCGCTGGAGCAACTTGCCAGAGCTGTCATTCTGCAGAAGCTGATCCCAATCGCTACCCCACACCACTTTTATCACATTCCACCCGGCACCCCGAAAGGCGCCCTCTAATTCTTGAATTATATTACCATTTCCTCGCACAGGCCCATCCAGACGCTGTAGGTTACAATTAATAACAAAAATTAGATTATCTAATTCTTCTCTGGCGGCTAAAGTGAGGGCTCCTTTAGACTCTGGTTCATCCATTTCCCCATCACCAAGAAAGGCCCATACTTTCCGATTGGTGTCCTCAATGATCCCACGATCTATAAGATAATGCAAAAACCGTGCTTGATATATAGACAAAATGGGGGCAAGTCCCATCGAAACAGTTGCGAACTGCCAAAATTCTGGCATTAACCATGGGTGAGGATAGGACGAAAGACCGCCTTCTTTTGAAAGCTCTCTCCGAAAATTCTCTAGGTTTTTTTCACTCAAACGGCCTTCTAAAAAGGCTCGTGCATACATACCTGGGGATGCGTGACCTTGAAAAAAAACCAGGTCTGATCCATTAGGGTGGTCTGGACCCTTAAAAAAATGGTTATAACCTATTTCATATAGGTTTGCTGCTGATGCATAGGTTGAGATGTGTCCACCAATGCCATGCGATTCATTGTTCGCTCGAACAACCATTGCCATTGCATTCCATCGAATTAAGGATTTAATTCTTCTTTCTATGGCCCTGTCCCCGGGAAATTTTGGTTGCTGATCGGGGAGAATTGTATTTATAAAGGGGGTGTTTGTATTAAAAGGGAGTCTTGCCCCTTTCGATTGTGCAAAGTCTATTAGTTCCTCTAAAAGAAAACGGGCGCGCTCGAGACCGTGTTCTTCTAACGCGTCTTCAATAGACTCTATCCATTCTTCGGTTTCTTGGGGGTCGGAATCTTTATAAATATCGGCCATTTTTAAAAAACAATATTGGCATTATGGTAAATCAGAATTTACTACAATTTCAAAACTACACTTCGATCTCTTTCCAGTCTCCTTGCCTTATTTTCCAAACCATTATTAAGGCAAAGATAATTAAATAAAATGGAAAAACAAGCCATGGCCCATAGAAACCCACATCCAAAAACACACCAAAATACCAGCTCGCCGGCAACATAACCCCCCAGACCAGGGCCGATTCTACCACTGCCGGGAAAAGTGTGTTACCAGCACCCGATAATGCAAACCATAGTGTAATGCCTATTGCATCAACAAACTGCAGAAAGCCCAGCACTCTTAAACCAAAGGCCCCCATGGTTATAACATTTGGGTCGTTTGTAAAAAACGAGAGAAAAAAATGCGGGATTAAAAGAAAAAGAATTCCCATGGTTCCCATGATATATTCGGCTATTCTCAAAGACTCTATTATACTATTGGACGCATAATCAATTTTTTTTTCACCCATATATTTACTAACTAGAGTTGCACACGCTTGTCCAACGCCAATTGCCGGCATGAACGAAGCATGCATAATAGTGAACACAAGTTCTGTAGCCGCTAATTCAATTAATCCTATTATGCCCATGATCTTATAAAAAAAGGACCATCCTATGGCAATAACCACCTCCTGAAATCCTTGTGGCCAGGCTATACTGATTTGCTTTTTCATCATAACCATATCCAATGAAAACCGCGCTGTATTGAACTTGCTACGTATGGTGGGGGTAAATAAATAAAAAGCATAGTGCACTGCCATCCAGGTAGATGCTATTAGCGTAGCAATTGCTGCACCAAGAACACCAAGAGCTGGAAAGTCTGTCCATGCCCAAAAAAGATGTAGCCATTCGATGGCTGGAGATCTATCAGAAAAGAATTCTTTAATACCGGACGATCCATAGATAAACCCTGCATTCAAATAAACATTTAAAACGTTGCTGAATATTGTCACATTCATATGCAATCTTGTCTTCTCTATTCCAGTATAAAAACCTTGAAAAACGAAACTAATTGAAGAAAAAAGCAGTCCAAGAAAAATAACCGACACATAATCAATGGCCAAATTAGTTGCTATGTGGTCAACAAGAAAAAAGGGTACAAATTTTTCCGCAAGACCCCAACCCGCAATGGAAACCGGTACAGCAAAAATCAATGCCAATATCATACCATTACGAAAGGCGTTGCCACAATCATTAAAAAGGCCCTGCCCCAGCCGCCTAGCGGATACGGTTTGAACTGCGGTCCGAATACCAAGCATAAAACTCAGTGCTCCCCAGAACAACATGGCTCCCATTCCCGTGGCTGCTAATGCTGCTGGCCCCAAGTGTCCAACCATTGCCACATCTACTACGCTCATAAAGACCCGGCTCAGGTTACTTAAAATCACTGGCAGGGCTAAAACAAGGACTTCTCGTGACACCTCTTTGTCTTGAGGCAAGAGATACCTTTTTATCATTTTCAATTATATTTGAATATCGGCAAATGAAAGGATGTTAATGCCGTTCTTATTTAAAAAACGACTGGTCTTACTACATACTGGGGCAGGTGTGGCAAGACTTATTGTAGCTCCTGAAATTATTTTTCTAATCATTTTTGCTTGGTTCAAGACCTGATGACCATCTTTCATAATGATTCGGCTCTTACGGTCCTTCAGTATAAAATAATGCTGTTCACCATCAGATATGATTTTCGTTTGATTTGTAAGGCCCAGTGTATTGGGATTGATGTTTATAAATCTTTTTCCCATAATAAAGCTGTGAAATTAACGGTTCTTAACTCAGCCTATGACCTTATATTTGCCCGATGAATCTTAATTTGTCAACACCTGTACAAAAAGCGTTAAATGAGGGGCAACCTTTACTGGCGATGGAATCAACTATTTTGTCCCATGGTTTACCTTATCCTGAAAACCTCAACTTTGTTTTGCGTGCCAATGAGTTGTGCCAAGAATCGAATGTGGTACCAGCCACAACAGCTATAATTGATGGGAGTTTCCATATTGGCTTAGATAAATCACAGTTGGATTTCATTTCACATGATAAGAGCATTAAAAAGGTTTCTCGTCAAGAGTTGGGGATTGCAGCAGTCGAGCGTTGGAATGGAGCAACCACTGTAAGTGCCACAATGCATATTGCCCACGCAGCGGGGATATGTGTTCTTTCTACTGGTGGAATAGGGGGAGTTCACCGGGGGGCAGAACATTCTTTTGATATTTCACAAGACCTGGTAGCCTTAAAAGAAATCCCCATGGTGGTTGTTTCTTCTGGGGCGAAGGCGATACTTGACCTGCCTAAAACAGTTGAGGTTTTAGAAACATATGGGGTCTGTGTTATTGGGTATAAAACCGCTTTCTTTCCAGCTTTCTATTCAAGGAACTCAGGAATAAAGATTCCTCATCGGGTCAATACTTATCAAGAAATCGTCAAACTATACAGGAAAAGCAAAGAATTTGGCCTTAATCAGGCTGTTTTAGTGGGAAACCCTGTTCCTCTGGAACACGAAATCCCTATAAAAGAAATAGAACCTATTATTATTGGTGCCATGAAAAAATCAATAAAGGCTGGTATTAGTGGTAAGAAAACCACTCCTTTTCTTTTAGACCTTATTTCACGGAAGAATGGTGGCCGCGGTTTGAAAACCAATATTTCCTTAGCATTAAACAACGTTATTTTGGGGTCAAAAATTTCTATGAATCTTGCCGAGAGCACATAATATATGTCAATATGGCGGTCAATTGAATATTGCATGGTTTTTGAAACAAAAAAATATGAG
>ENA-UPTF01000012-UPTF01000012.1-marine-metagenome-genome-assembly--contig:-NODE-12-length-123943-cov-5.113203_pt1 | contig 123943 bp, 117 predicted proteins | sample MGYA00238166_ERZ767019 | MGnify/ENA primary metagenome ERZ767019 (study PRJEB28930, sample SAMN06266391) | marine metagenome | isolation source: Sea water from 250 m depth | place: Atlantic Ocean... | reverse complement strand
GCTATCACTGCGACTCTCAATGGGCCTAAAGCCATACGTTGCGATAATGACGGAAACATCGTAGTCGTGGACACCGAAAATCACAGCATACGTTTAATTTCAGTAAATGATGGCCTTATCAACACTATCGGTGGTGGAGTGGAAGGCCCACACGGTGATGGTAGCGAACCATTAAAGGCAGGAATGGCTCGACCTCACGGAGTGGTTGTAGGACCAGACAACGAAATTTACATCGCTGACAGTGAAAATCACCGGATTCGTATAATCAAACAAAACTAGATATCGTTGGTTGATTCGACGTTGCTTAAATAAAATCGATTAATAGAAAGGAAACAATTTATGGTTGATGCTTTTTACGGTATGCACTGGATGCTGGCAACTCCATTCATGGAAAATGAACAGGTTGATTACGAATCAATTCCGAACATCATAAAAAAAGCCCAGGAGACAGGTTGTACAGGGGTTGTGGGACTCGGTGTGATGGGTGAGGTGGCAAGGCTAACCGATTATGAGAGATCCCGTATAGCAGAGGAAATAATATCCTCTTCTGATGGACTTCCAGTCACCCTTGGTACAACTGCAAATTCCACTATTGCGGCCATTCACTACAGCAAGGAAGCCGAGAGATTGGGAGCCTCAGCTGTAATGGTATCTGCTCCAACTATGGCTAAGGCCAACCTTGCGACATTATTTTCTCACTACGACAGACTGGCAAAAGAAATATCAATTCCAATAGTAATGCAGGACTACCCACAGACATCGGGAGTCGAGATGCCGGTGGATTTCATCACAAGGGTGGCTAATGAAATTCCACAGGTTAAATATCTAAAACTTGAGGATCCACCAACACCGACAAAGATAAGCTCGATCAAATCCAGGATTGGAGACCGATTAGGAATTTTTGGAGGGCTTGGAGGAGTTTTCTTACTTGATGAGTTACGCAGAGGATCTATAGGAGCAATGACGGGCTTCGCATACCCAGAGGTGCTCGTGGATATTTGCAAACACATGAAGATCGGAGACATTTCCGAAGCGGAGGAGCTATTTTACAAACATCTTCCCTTGATACAGTTCGAACAACAGGAAGGAATTGGGCTCGCAATACGAAAGTCCGGGTTGCACCACAGAGGACTAATAAAATTCCCGACGGTACGTGCACCAGCCGGTCAGCTGGCACACGACACCCGTAGCGAGCTAGAAGCCATAATTAGACGTGTCGGCCTCAAGTAAAAGTACGCCTCAGTCGAACCTATTCAAAAATAAATGCACATTTTATGTTTGAAATACGGTAAGTGAAAACTACTCAACAGAGCTTATGGGATTGACCGTTACCCTATTCATGGGAACATCACCTGTATTCTGGAATTGATGCTCAACACCACCAGGAACATGAACACAATCACCCTGACGGATAGCGTATTCTTTTCCACCAAAAAGTAGAACTCCGCTTCCCTCTGTGATAAATGCTTGGTGCTCCCATGGATGAGTATGAAATGGGGATGATTCCCCAGGAGCATGTTGCACGTAAAGCATTACGTAATTAGGAACTCCATCCTCTTTACCTAAAACAGGATTTTCATTATCTCTATAGTTTTTTATTACCGGCTCCATTATTCACCTCACCTAACATTAATTTGTTTTGACCATGGACTCACCGCCTGTAGTAAATTCGCTTGAAGGCATCCGCCTGAGGCATACCATGGCCTTTACCTCTTTCACCCCTCCACTCAATCATACGATCATAAACTTCCTGGAAGCTCTGTCCACTCATCTGCGATTTATGACTCGTTAGTGCCTTAATTGACGTTTTCATATGATCGCTAATATCAATCCATAAATCGGGCTCTGGATGGCCCATAATCCATGCTTCAGCAACTTTGTGAGGCTCAAACCCTTCCTCCAGCAACTCCGGAAAGGTCATATGATCTCTAGCCGTGGGAAATATAGCAGCCAGGGTGTTTTCCCCTGCCGCGATATGGTCAGGATGACCTGAACCAAACCCACCATCCAAGATACGCATGGGGTACTGACAGATAACTATGTCGGGTTTCTGTCGACGAATCTCTCTTGCGATATCCTTTCTTATATCAAGGCTAGGAGTTAAGTAACTGTCAGGATAACCAAGAAATGTAACATTCGAGAGGCCCAGAGCTTTCCCGGCTTCCTGTTGCTCTTTTTTCCGTATACCTGAAAGTTTTTCCTCCGTCATTCCTGGTTCGCTACTACCTTTACTTCCATCTGTGCACAAAACATATGCAAAATCCCATCCTTCAGAAACTAGGCGTGCGACGGTACCGGAGCAACCATACTCAGCATCGTCCGCATGGGCAACAACGACAAGTCCTCGTCTATATTCTTCAGGCCAATCACTGGAGTGTGCCAAGTAAATCTCCTCTTAGTTTTATTGCAAACAACGTCCGAAAAACATTATTTTTCTGAATTGGATAACTAGTTAGAAGCAAAGTTCGTCAGTCATACAAGACTTAATAGGTTACCAGATACGATAGCATCGGTCGCCCGTTGAATAGCAGCCATGAGCGGGGCGGGATATACACCCAAAACAATCATTACCCCGAACAATCCTCCCAAAACCACTTTCGTGGGAAAAGAGACCGAAATGGGGGAGCCATCTTCCGAACTTTCAATATATAACTGTCGGGCGACCATCAAGTAATAATAAAGAGATATTAGACTCATGACTATGGCCAGACCCACTAACCACAAAAGACCCTGGCCGCCGACCGCGTTAAATAGGTAAAACTTACTCGCAAATCCCACAAAAATCGGAAGACCTGCCATTGAAAAAAGAGCGCTAACCAGCACCAAAGAAACCAGTGGTTGCCTTTTTGAAAGACCAGCAAGACCAGATATGTCATCCCTACCAGTCTTGTTATACACGACTATTACACAAAGGAACGCTGCCATACTAGTGAACCCGTACGAAACCATGTGAAATAGAAGTCCGTTGGAAACCAAATTAGAGAACTTCTCAGTTGTGGTCCCATCACCCACAATCGGAACAAGAGCAGCTAGACCCATTAAAAGATAACCCATATGCCCAATACTTGAATATGCCAGAAGCCGCTTCATATTCTTTTGAACAAGGGCCAGCAAATTCCCGACTACCATGGTACTTGCAGCAATTACTATGATTATAGGTTGCCACTCTCCAAATACTGTAAAAAATCCCTCGGCAAACAATCTCATTGCCAGTGCTAATGCAGCAGCCTTAGATGCCACTGATAACCACGCAGTGATAGGCAGTGGAGCTCCCTCATAGACGTCCGGAGCCCACATATGAAAGGGTACCGCGGCTAACTTGAATCCCAGACCACTCACTATCAAAACGAATCCCACAGCTAACCCAGGATATATTGATGGAAGGGCACTAAAAGCAACGGACATTTCGTCAAATCTCGTGGTCCCTAGGATTCCATATATTTGACTGATTCCAAAAAGTATCAGGGCCGAGGAAAAAGCCCCAAGGAGAATATATTTAACAGCAGCTTCATTAGATTTTGCATTGTATCTTTCATAACCAACCAGAACATATAGTCCGAAGCTTAGCAACTCGAGATTGATATAAGCAGTGAGTAGCTCCGCAGAAGATGCTAGAAGCATCGCCCCCAGTAGAGTAAAAAGAAGAATCCCATAATACTCACCCGGATATTTTAGTTTGGACTCAACATATTCCCTGGAAATTACTACAGCTACAGCAGCTATAACGAGGAAAAATATTCTGAAAAATTTAGTGAATTCATCAAATTCAAGCAATCCATCATAAAGTTGACCTTCGGACTCAACGAACAAACTGATAACAAGAATGGCTACCACACCAACGAATCCAACCCATGCGAGGTGCTGCTTCCAATTTTCTTTCAAGAATAAGTCCAAGGCGAGAATGAAGAACGCAAGCCCGGCCACAAGAAACTCGGGAATTAAGAGAGAAAAATCGTTCATCTCGCCCCCGGTATCATCGCAAGTATGGGGTTCACTCCGCTTTCTATAACCTCAATGTATGGGAAAGGCCAAAGACCAACCGAAAATATAATAGCTACCAATATCCCAGCTGCCAGTAGTTCCCGGGATCCGGAGTCTGTCTGACTTTCCCACATTGCCGGGGTCGGGCCAAAGAAAACCTTGGAAAGTAACCTCAAAATGTAAATTGCAGTTAGGGCAGCCCCCACCACTGCTAGACTTCCCAGGACTGTGCCCAAGATTCCATAACTTTGGAATACTCCTAAGAAAACAAGAAGTTCCGCCACAAATCCGCTCATTCCTGGAAGTCCTAGGGATGTTAAGCCGGCGACGGTGAACAAGACAGATATCACACCCATTCTTTTTGCCATTCCTTCCAAAACAAGCGTGTCTCTTGTGTGGGTCCTGTCGTAAATCATTCCAGCAACCGCGAAAAATAGCGCTGTCATTATGCCGTGCGAAAACATCTGCAATACCGCTCCACTCATCCCCAAAACATTCAATGTTGCTATACCCATTAATACATAGCCCATGTGACTTACAGATGAATATCCAATAACGTATTTCAGATCCGTCTGCCCCATGGCCGATACTGCACCATATATAACATTCACAGCACCAAGAACTATTAGGAGAGGCATCCATGTTTCAGCCCCTATAGGCATGAGTACAAGACCAACCCTGATAATCCCAAAGGCTCCCAGTTTCATTAACACGCCGGCATGCACCATACTTACCGCTGTTGGGGCAGCAACATGACCATCAGGGGACCAAGTATGAAACGGCCAGAGACCCGCTAAAATCCCAAACCCAACCATAAGCAGGGGAAAGAAAATGTTCTGAAAAGTCGGAGAAAACGCGCTATTAGATACTTCCTGAATTTCCAGAATACTAAATGTGCCAATACCGGCCTGGAAGAAAATAGCTATTATGGCTATCCAAATTAAAACACTCCCAGCCACCAATACGAGGGTAAGTTTCATTGCACTATATTCTTTAGTTCTAGCAAAACCCTTAAACTGACTGGTGCTACCCCACTTCCCAATGAGCAAGTACATTGGAAGTACCGAAAGCTCGTAGAATAAGAAGAAAAAGAATAGATCGAAAGTAATAAAAACCCCGAAAACCCCAGCCAGCAAGACGAAATAGAGAATAAAAAAGTCTTTGGTAGCTTCCGATACATTCCAAGAAATTAGTGTGCCAGTCAACATCACAATTCCAGTAAGCAGAACCATCGTAGCCCCAACCCCATCAACCCCTAAAGATAAAGTGATCGCATTGTCTCCAGCACCCCATGGCCCAGGAAGAGGCAACCACCTATAAATTTTCTGAAATTGAACGGCTCCTGCAGTTTCGTCAAATGACACGAAAATATAAATCGCCAAAACAGCTACGACAAAGGAGACTGTAACAGCTACGACTTTAACGACTTTCAGGGCACCCGCGGGAACAAAAAGTAAGATTACCGCACCCAACATAGGCAATCCAAGCAGGCATAAAAGGACAAATGAATCCATTCCTTCTAACACTACTAAAACACCCACCAAACTATTACCGCTAAAAATACCCCGAATGCCATAGCAGTACCATAGTTATATATCTTGCCCGTCTGAATTAATCTAACTTTTAAAGCTGATAACAAGACTGATTTCGCTGATCCATCAATGCCGGTATCGTTTATCACGATGCGGTCAAATGTTGCTATAAGTCTTCCTGATTCGAGAACTATCCTGTCAATAACAAACTGGTAGATAGCATCTATCCAAAATCCCTTTAATGCCCCTTTGTACATAAACCCTAGGCGCAATGCCATTGATTTATGAGATAGGCGTGACTTGCCGTAATAAAGCCAACCCACTACCACTCCAAGAATGGCGATTAAAAGGGAAACTACTAACAACCAAGGGATTATGTGAAATTTGCTTTCTTGTTCAACAAAAGAAGTAAATCCCTTAAATTCTCCCATTGGAATCGCAACCATTCCAAGAAAAATCGCAACGATCGTAAGCATTACCACAGGAAAAAGCATAAGAACGGGCGACTCGTGGGCATTCTTAGCAGCATCAGTCCGAGAAGTTCCAGTAAAAGTAATGAGAAAAAGTCTAGCTATATAGAGAGCACTGACAAATCCCCCCGCTAATGTCACTATCAAAAACCCTAATCCCATTTCTTGGTAGACAGAACTGAGTATCTCATCTTTACTGAAGAATCCAGATAATGGTGCTATTCCTGCTAAAGATAATGACCCAATTAGAAAAATTCCTGCTGTTATTGGCATTTTGCTTTTGAGTCCCCCCAACCTCCAGCAGTCTGTCTCATCGTTCGTGCTGTGCATGACGTTTCCGGCTCCCAAGAAAAGAAGTGCTTTACTTATTCCATGCACTACAAGATGAAATAACGCAGCACCCACAGCTCCAGTCCCAATTGATAACATCATCAAGCCCAGATGACTAATCGTTGAATAAGCCAAAATACGTTTCATATCTGTCATCACCAAGGCAATAAAACCAGCAAAAATGAATGTAAATAGGCCTGTTATCACAACGATAAGCTGCATTTCTGGAACTAGATCAAACAAAGGCATCATCCTTGCTACCAAGTAAACACCAGCCGCGACCATAGTGGCAGCGTGAATCAACGCTGACACAGGAGTAGGGCCTTCCATCGCATCCGGAAGCCAAACATGAAGGGGAAACTGACCGGATTTACCCATAGCTCCAAGGAAAATCAACAAGGAAGACCACATAATCGTCGAATCCGATATACCGCCATTTTGTGCGACGTGAATGATGGAAGAAATATGAAAAGTACCAGTAGCCTTGAATAGAATTATTATCCCGATCAGGAGACCCACATCCCCGATCCTTGTTGTTATAAAAGCTTTCTTGGCGGCTTCTGCTGCAGAGCGCCTATCGAACCAAAAACCAATTAAAAGATAAGAACCCAGCCCCACAAGTTCCCAGGCAAAATAAAGAAATAGAAGATTATCCGCTAGTACTACCAGCAACATAGAACCGGCAAAAAGGGCATGTAAAGAAAAATACCATCCATAACGGCTATCCCCCTTCATATACTGCAGGGAATAGACTTGAACCAAAAGGGCAACAAAAGTTATTAAACCCAACATAACTACCGATATTCTATCTACCAGAAATCCCCAAGTGATTTCCCAGAATCCTATGTTTATCCATTCAATATCGACGTGCAAAGGAACAGAACCACCCGATAAGAAATCCGACAATACAAACCAGAACAAAATAAAGCCTGCTGCAATCGCGACTATCGGTATAAAAGAACCCTTACCGGGTAGAAACCTACCCAAGAATAAGGTTATTGGAAAGGCAAGGACAGACAGTGCTGGGATCAGCCACGCCGCATTAGAACCTGCAAAAATATCAATGCTCATTGCACTCACCCCTTGAGCAAATCTATTTCATCAACATTGACACTACGGCGCTCTCTATAAAGTCTGAGAATAATCGCTATGGCCAGTGCAAGTTCCGCCGCCGCAATGGTTATAACAAAAACTATAATCACTTGACCTAGAGCGGTATGTGATCCACCAAACGACCCAAACGCCGAGTAACCAATAAGATTTATATTTACGGCATTGAGCATCAGTTCAATAGACATAAGAACCAGCACTGTACTCTTCCGAGCAAGTACCCCATAGATACCAAGGCAAAACAAAATATAAGCCAACACCTGGAAGTGAGCTAAAGATATCAACTTGGGTCCCCTTGCTCCTCATCACCAGCATCGCGCCGTACTATTACGATGGCACCTACAAGCGCCACCAGCAGAACAAGCGATGCCACTTCAAAAGGAATGGCCCAGTCAGTAAAAAGGCTTTCTCCCAGTTCAACCATGCTCACTGCAGACTGATCTCCCTGAGGTGTGGGAGTTCTTACTAGTGAAGCGATAAGCATAGCAAGCAAACCAAGAGAAATAACTAAAGCCAACGGACGATTGCGGTTATCCGAAATATCACGGAAATCCTCGATGCGAGTTAGCATAAGGGCAAACAATATAACTATCACAACAGCGCCGCCGTATATAAGAATCTGCACGAGAGCGAGGAACTCAGCAAATGCCAGTAAAAATACACCGGCTATTCCTATCATTGAAACAAGCAAAGAGAACGCACAGTAAACAATATTCTTCGAAACTACTACGCCAATTCCCCCTGAAAGAACAAAAGCAGCCGCAACGTAGAACAGAATTAAAGATCCGGTCACTCGTCTCCCTCCATAGGCTCACCAGACCTGCTGTCAGTTACCTCGGCATCATTTATAGCCAATTGTGAATTTTCCTCAACCTGAGGGGTACCTCTATTTTTCCCAGGATTTTTGGGCTCCCATCCAACTTTTTGTTGGTAGCTTCTGCCCATCGAAATCAACGACTGCAAATCGACTCGATTCCCATTGCGCTCGTACTTACTTAACTCATGTTCATGAGACATCTCAATCGCATCGAAACTACATACATCCACACAAATGCCGCAAATTATGCAGCGCCCTAGGTTGATCTCAAATGTATCCACAATTTTCCTGCGTCGGCTTTCCGCTGGGTAAAGGGGATTATCTTTCATTTCAGCAGTCATACACTGTGTAGGACATTCTCTGATGCAAACCATGCAGCCGGTGCAATACGGCTCCTCTACGTCCCCGTCCCAGGTTAAGGCAGGAAATCCCATATACCTTTCTTCTAAGTTCAACCGCTTATCAGACTCGGGGTACTCAGCCGTAACGGGTTCACGCCAAGTTGATTTTAACGTAACAGCTAAACCACCGATAAAACCAATAATATCGCCAATCATTCGGCTCCTCCACTCGTCTCTAGAGGAGAAAACTTGGCTTTGGATCGCACATCTCTTGCAGATACCAGCCTAACGGTATCCCGTTCCATAGAGCTACTTGAATTAAGACGAATTATGCAAACGGCACCTACGAGTAATATTCCGGACAAGCAAGTTAATACCCATAGAGGCAAACCATAAAAAAGAACGATGGCGGTTATTACGATATTTAAAAACGAGAGAGGCACAAGCAACTTCCACCCAAACGCCATAAGCTGATCTATCCTGAGCCTTGGATAAGTTCCTCTTATCCAAAATATTAGCCATAACACAGCAGAAGTTTTTATTAACAACCAAATCAGAGATAAGGTAGCGTGCAAAAATCCTTCAAAAGGCATGGTTGGCCAAGACCATCCCCCGAGAAAAAGCAGTACGGTCAGCACAGCGATAGTGAAAGTATTCATATATTCTGCCAAGAAAAAAATCGACCAGTGTGCCCCACTGTATTCTACAAAAGGGCCACCTATAACTTCAGATTCTGCATGATGAATGTCAAAAGGAGTTCTACCAAGTTCTGCTAGAGCTGAAGTAAGGAATATAAATAATCCCAGCGGTTGAACCAACGCAAATGAAACCGAATTCTGTTGGGCGACAATCTCGGTGAGGTCCAAGGATTGAGCCAACATTGCCACACCCAATATGGCCATTATAAAAGGAATTTCATAACTAATGAGTTGTCCTGCAGCCCTGAGGCCTCCCATAACGGCCCACTTACTTGCTGAGCCCCATCCCGCCATTAGGAGACCCAGCACAGACAAAACTGAAACAGCGGTTATATAAAAAAGACCTAAATCCAGGTTCTCAACTACGATTTGACGAGTGACAGGTATCGTGACCCACATAAGAAAAGCAGGAACAAATACGGCAATAGGCGCTAACCAATAAACTCCCCTATCTGCCCACGTGGGCAATATGTCCTCCTTGGTTATCAGCTTCAAAGAGTCCGCTACAGGCTGCAAAATACCCTTGAATCCAACCCTTGTCGGTCCCATTCTCTGCTGTATCCTGGCTAAAGCTTTCCTCTCTGCGTAAGTGAGAACTAAAACCACAAGCGACACCGATAACATCAAGATAACGGCTTTTGCCAAAATAATGAGGACTTCAGACAGACTCATCTATCGACTTCTCCCATTATTAAGTCGATGGACCCAAGTATCAAAACTGCATCTGCAAGATAAGCACCTTGAAGCATCTGTTCCAAAGCTTGAAGATTCGCAAAAGAAGGAGCACGAACTTTTACGCGGTACGGGGTATCAGTGCCATCACTAACCAGAAAAACGGCAAGATCTCCTCTTGGTGACTCAGTTCGAACAAACACTTCACCTTTAGGAGGACGCACTATCCTTCTCACTGCCGCTGAAATATCCCCCTCGGGTAGGTCGCGGGCCGCCTGTTCAATGATTTTGACAGATTCACGCATTTCTTCAACACGCACATAAAATCTATCCCAACAGTCGCCATATGTCCCAACAGGAATATTAAAGTCAAAACGATCGTAGATTGAATAAGGGTCAGTGACACGGATGTCCTCCACTACCCCAGAAGCCCTAAGAGCCGGACCAGTAACACCGAAATCTATAGCGTCTGCGCCACTGATAGCACCTACACCTTTAGTTCTAGCAAGGAACATCTCATTTTTTGAAATTAGAGCGTCGCACTCCTCAATCCCACGTTTTAAATGCTCAAGCACCTCATGTAGACGTTGTTGAAAATCTCTAGGTAGATTTTCCTTAACCCCACCTATCCGGATGTAATTATGCATCATCCTAGCCCCAGTCACGCTTTCAAATAAATTCTGAATCTTCTCGCGTTCTCGGAAGGCGTAGAGAATAGGGGTCATTGCCCCTGCATCCAAGCCGTAAACACCATAAAAAAGCATGTGGCTAGCAATACGATTTAGTTCACATAAAATTACCCTTATATATTCGGCACGCTCAGGCACACATACGTCCATAATCTTTTCAGTTGCAAGACAAAATGCCAGTTCCGAATTGAGATTTCCGACGTAGTCCATCCGGTCAAATAAGGTCACAATTTGACTGTAGTGTTCACTTTCGCAAATTTTTTCCGATCCCCTGTGTAGGTAACCAATATGTGGTTCAGACTTAATGATTCTTTCCCCATCTACCCAGATAACCAACCGAAAAACACCATGGGTACTTGGGTGCTGAGGACCCATGTTGATCATGAGATCTATTGATCCATCAGTTTCATTTTCTGTTTCGTGAATCTGCATGTATTTAATTTCCATTTCCTTCGAGCACTATTACCACTCCTGATAATCGTGGAACGGAAAGCTCTTTCTCCCAGGAAAGCCATCAAATCCTTCATAAAGCAAAAGTGGAGAAAGATTACTGTGCCCGAGAAATATGACCCCGAATAAATCATGTCCTTCGCGTTCAAACCATTCGGCTGACCGCCATACAGAAGTCACTGTGGGAAGAACCGGATCAGCTGATATTACAGAAGTCTTAACGGCAACTTTGTAGTAAGTGGATAAAGAAACCATGTGGTAAACGATCTCGAATCTTTGTTCACTCTCTTCATAATCAACAACTGAAATTGAACAGAGGTAATCAAATGATAGGTTTTGGGCATCCTTCAAAAGCTGACAAACTTGGACTAACGATTCCTTAGGAACCGTTATGGTGACAATATCTACACAAATCCCTATTTCACATTTAAGATCAGAAGGGAAAACTCCTTTCAAAACCTCAAAAAGCTCCTCGCCACGAGGGTCCAAACGAGGCGAAGCAATTGGTATCTCACGAACACGCCTACCTGGTGAAGGTTTCTTATTCACCGTCTTGCGCTTGCGAGGAAGGATTTGGGTTCTTAGCATCTAGCTGGATTTTTTCTTGGAGCTGCATAATGCCATGCATCAAGGCTTCCGGCCTGGGAGGACAGCCAGGAACATATACGTCGACCGGAATCAGATGGTCAACGCCCATGACGACAGAATAGGACTTATAGTACGGACCACCATTTGTAGCACAGCTACCCATCGCAATTACCCATTTCGGATCGGGCATTTGTTCATAGAGTAGTTTTATTGGGTCAGCCATTTTCTTGACTACAGTTCCTGCGACTATCATAACGTCAGCTTGACGAGGAGAAGGCCAAGTCACGACTCCAAATCGATCAAGATCATGGTGAGACATGTGAGTGCTAATCATCTCTATCGCACAACAAGCTAACCCGAAAGATAAGGTCCAGAGAGATGACTTACGGGCCAGCGAAAACAATTGATCAGACTTTGCTGTGACAGCATTAGGCAAAACCCTGTTAAATACACTGTCGGGAACACTATTGCCCTCACCAACCTTATACCCGTCACCAATACGTCCGAAAACCTGATTAGACAAATTATCACGGTCTGAGTTTTCTAAAGGTATCGACTGGTCATCTCCGTTTACCGCCACTGAAGAACTCCCTTGCGCCATCCGTAAATGACGCCGAAGAAGAGTACCCCAATAAAAATCAGCATCTCATAGAAAACTATTGGAACTGATTCAACGAAAATCAGAGCCCAGGGAAAAAGGAAAACTGCCTCAACGTCAAAAATAATAAATATGATCGCGAAAACATAATACCTAATCTGTATTTGCGACCAATGATAGGGGGCAGCCGGTATCCCGCATTCATACGGGGAATCCTTAGCTTCTGTCGGCCTACGCGGAGCAAGCAACCTTGAAGCGGCAAACATCAATAGGATTGCCACCAAGCCAACTGCCGCCACCACGAGGACCGCAATCCAGTTTAAGACGTAACCTTCTGACAACAAGCCACCCTACGCCGCGTCTCGTATCGCAGTCACAAAATATAGCTATAAAATCTTACCACAAATGAACCCTAGTTCATGGCTTGAGGAAGGAATATACCGGAAAATATGAGCAGCTCAACACACACCATCATTACCCGATATTTGCGAGATGTGACGCCTGACAGAGGGCTTCCGTCTCTAGTGTGGGACTTTTTTCAACGATGTTGTTATAATCGCGCCACATTTCAATTATCACCCTAGGCGATGCCTATATTGCAGAGGATTTGCAGACAGTTTCTGCTCTCAGGGATCTCCTAAACGGACTCCAGACTAGGGAGAATAGATATGGGCCAAACTGTTACTGTTCCAATTACCTTAACTGTGAATGGAAAACAACACTCAGCGGAAGTAGAACCACGCCTCTTGCTTGCACAGTTTTTACGAGAAAACTTAAGCATGACAGGGACGCACATTGGGTGTGACACAACGAGCTGCGGTGCCTGCACAGTGATAATTGATGGTGGGTCTGCAAAGTCCTGCACCATACTGGCCGTACAGGCTAACGGATCTGAGATAACAACTGTGGAGGGATTGGCCGATGGTGATAACCTCCACCCTATACAGGAAGGATTTTGGGAGAAACATGGTCTCCAGTGTGGATTTTGTACACCTGGAATGATGATGTCATCCGTTGCACTTCTAAATGAGAACCCAAACCCCACAGAGGATGAAATACGGCACGGACTTGCTGGAAACGTCTGCAGATGTACCGGGTATCACAATATAGTGTTAGCCGTGCAATATGCCGCAGACAAAATGAAGTCGTAACACTATGCAATAACACTAGATCTTAGAAACAACTTAATGAGAGGAAGTATATGATCCCCGCACCGTTCCAGTACCACAAACCCGCTTCTGTTGCTGAGGCGGCTGAGCTTCTAAAAAAGCATGGCTCCGATGCAAAGATACTAGCCGGTGGGCACAGTCTTATTCCTTTGATGAAGTTAAGACTTGCACAGCCGGAAGTGATTATCGACATTGGATCTATAGAATCCATGTCCTACGTACAGGAACGAGACGGAGGAACTGCAGTGGGCGGTACAACCCACTACGTTGACATAGCAAATTCTTCAATTGTGCCAACAGCTCTTTCGGAAGCCGCAGCGCAGGTTGCTGACGTCCAAGTCAGAAATAGAGGGACCATTGGAGGAAGTCTTGCCCACAGTGACCCAGCGGCTGACTTACCTGCTGCTCTTATCGCACTCAAAGGCCAGATAATAACCAGCTCTACGGGTGAGCACAGAACTATTGAATCAAATGAATTCTTTCAGGATCTCTTCACTACTTCACTGAGAGAAGATGAAATTATTAGTGAGATTTTTATTCCCGGTGAATCTAACGGAACTGGCTCCGCATACGTAAAATTTGCCAATAAGGCTTCTCATTACGCGATAGTCGGTGTCGCTGCGTCGGTCACAATTGCCGGGGGAAAATGTACAGAGGCTAGCATTGGTGTTACAGGAGCTGGGCCAGCGGCTTACCAGGCCAGCGCCTCTGTGTCTGATCTGATTGGATCAAATCTTGATAACGCGGATATAGAAAAGGCCTCTTCAAAAGCTGGAGAGGGCGTTGAGTTTAACGACGATGTCCATGCATCTGGTGAATATAGAGCACACCTCGTCACTGTGTTTACCGAACGAGCTATCAAACTAGCGAGTTCTAGAGCTGGATAGAAAAATTATCCTCATCACACAGAAAGTATCACTCGACAGGTCATGTTATATTAGTTGTGTAATTAAATAGTTCGTCCCGAGTGGCAGGCGAGGCCCCAGTCCTTTGACCCTGTCCGGCAACCTTAACTCTCAAGGTGCCCCTGGGGAAGAAGACGAGGTCCTAAATGGACAAAGGGTACGGGCTCTCCGTACACCGGAGGGCTTTTTTTATTGCCCCTCAATCATTTCTTCCTACCCGTCGGGACGTCAAAGGAGATGTTCTGACAATTATGTGTGAAGAAAATCAAACTACGGGCCCTGTTAATTCCAGGATACGCTGGAAAGAGCATGTCCTAAAAGACAACAAATTACAGGTCATATCTCCAAGAAACTTGCCAAATTTAGACATCTCCCGCAGCATATTTTTAATTGCACAAAAAATGGGCGATATAGAAATAGAATGGGCTTCAGAATTACGGAAAACCTACGGTTCAAACTGGGTCAAAAAATACGCAGACATACTAGACCCAATGATAGGTATCAGTCTGAATTTTAGAGTCGAACCATCCATGAGTTACGGTTAGGATCATCTCTGATAAGCCGAATCCTAACCGGCCATTTGCGGATAGGTTAAAGTGTTCTTCCCCACATCTACATTAGGCACTCTATTAATCGCCTAAAGCTCAATTCTGGATGCGCCAACTTCCTCCCATCAGTTGATTTTAATTAATAAGTTTCAAGATCGCCAAAATCCCCTTAGGCAAAACTTACACCAATAAAGAAGTTAAAACCCTGTATTCTATTTCATGAATATAATATAATTAAAAACTCTTCCTATTACAAAGGAAATTTTATACCTGATTAATATTTACTCAAGCACAACAAGGCTCAAGGAACTCTTCTTAAACATTGTCCAAAATAACCAACTACACTAAGGAATTATTAAACAAAAAGCGCCGAGATAGAAGAGATTTTTCAGTATCCATGATCTCCCAAATCAACAGCCGGAACGTTCCCAAATTACACATTCCAAGAATACCTGTGAGGATACACACATTTGATGCTTTTAGATTAGCAAACTATAGGTTCATGTGGTTAGCCACTGTTATATTTAGTAGCGGCTTTTGGCTCCAGCAAGTCGTAATCGGCTGGCTCGCCTATGACGTAACTCGATCTCCTTTGCTAACCAGCATCATATTGGGCCTGGACGCACTTCCTATCCTTCTTGGTGGACCCCTTGGAGGTATCGTTACCGACCATTTCGATAAGAGAAAACTATTAGTTTTCATATATTGCTATCAGGCAATATTATTGACGATTTTCGCAGTAGTAATCGCAACAGACCAAATTGTCACGTGGCATTTATTTGGATTTGTGTTCATGATGGGAGTTGCCTGGACGATTCACGATCCAGCCAGGATGTCACTGATAACATCAATAGTTCCTAAAGAAAAGTTGGTAAATGCGTTCGCCCTGAACTCAATGGCTTTCAGTATCATGAGATTAGTGATGCCTGCTCTCGGAGGTCTACTTCTTTCGTCGATTGGGACCTGGCCCCTGTTAATATTGCAGGCTTGTCTAGTGGTGTCAGCCGGGATGACGATTCAGTTAGTAAAACTTCCTGCGGGCAAAACTAACAATACTTCTCCTCTCAAATTCAGACACGTTTTTTCAGAAATTCAAATTGGATTAAGGTTTGTTAAAACACAGCCGACTCTCATCGGTTTTATTCTATTGACCGTAACGATGGTTATAGTCATCGTTCCCTTTGTAAATGGTCTTATGCCTGTATATGCAGCAGAAATATTTAAAATGGGCCCGGAGGGTCTCGGTCTATTACTTTCGGCAGCAGGGTTAGGATCACTCATTGGAACCCTGATATTAGCTTCTCAAAGAACAGTCTCACGTCCCGGTGTAGTGGCATTCGCCGCAATAGCAATTCTTTCTTTATTGATGTCGCTATTATCCTTTAACAGCAGCTATATCAATGCATTGCTAATCGTTATGCTTTTCTCCGGCACCATGATGACCTATTTCTCAGTGGCGGGAGCTACAGTACAAATCCTACTTCCTGACAATTTGCGGGGACGAGTAACAGGAATATACATGATGGCATGGGGACTGATACCAGTTGGAGGACTTATTGCCGGATATATTGCAGACACACTTGGTGCCCAAACTGCCACAAGGATTGGGTCTGGGCTGGCAATCTGTCTGCTAATTGCGTCATTCTTACTCTTCAGAGACTTGTGGCACTACAAAGCGAACCTGATTAAGAAACCATTGATGCTAAAAATTGCCTCTCAAGCAGGCCACAATGCAAAACCGCATAACCCTTCTTATTCCTTACCGAGGATAATAACGACAGCAACAACCGAAGCAGGGGCAGATTCATAAAACTAGAATTCACTAGGTTGTGGGTCAGTTGTTGTAATATGGGGCCAGCAAAATTCGAGATTACGAACGGGAGGAACTATTGGCTTCAGGCACTACTTACAGTAACTCTTCTTTTACCAAAACCGAGGCAGTTTCCCATAATGGGATGGTGGCTACCAAAGATAAACTTGCCACAGAGGCAGGTTTAGAAATCCTGAGAATGGGGGGAAACGCTGTGGACGCGGGAGTGGCATCCTGCCTAGCCGTAGGGGTGGTGGAACCAGAATCTAGTGGTGTTGGGGGAGGTGGTTACATGGTATTCCAAATGGGGGATGAAGGGGGTGTTATAGGGTTTCCCATGAAAGGTCCGAATGCAGGAACTCCAGACATGTATTCACTATCTGGCGAACCTTCGGTCGGAAGTTTTGGATGGGCGGGAGTTGTAAATGACGAAAACATTCACGGCTATCGTTCAATTGCAGTACCAGGGTGCGTTGCAGGTTTGGCAGAAGCCCATCAAAGATTCGGGAATCTACCCTGGTCGGAAGTAGTCGCACCAGCGGCCAATATAGCGCGCAATGGATTTTCTCCTGAATGGTTCACTCTCTACAAGCTAGGTGGACTCTCCCAAATGTTACTTCGCTACACTGAATTAAGGGAAACGTTTATGCCGGACAACCAACTGCCCTACGGTGGAATTGAGGCTCCCTACATTTTAAAACAACCAAACTTGGCAAATACCTTGGACTCAATAGCAAGAGATGGTGCAAACTCTTTATATCGAGGTGAATTAACCGAGAACATCACCAGAGATATTCAATCTAATGGTGGAATTTTGACAATGCAAGACTTCGATCAATACAAGCCCTTTTATTGGAAGGACGGACTTGAATTTAAATATCGAGGAAAGACGATCCGTGTACCAAATTACGCCTGTGCAGGTATAACCAGCGCAATGACATTAAAACTACTCAACAAATTCGATTTATCTTCCATGCAACATAACAGTATCGAAGCGTTACACCTCTACATTAGCGCAGCTCGAATGGCCTATGCTGATCGATTTGAATATATCGCTGACCCAGAATTTGCTGACGTCCCATGGCAAGGGCTCATTTCTGATACCTACACCGACAGACGAAGTAACGAAATAGGCGTCAACTGCCCCTCACAGTTTAACCCAGGAAACCCATGGATTGAGGAAGGCCGAGATCCCAAATTCGTACTGGAGAGTAGTAAACCACGACCGGACAGCGGTACAACCCACCTCACTGTTGTGGACGGCGAAGGAAATGCCGTCTCCATAACAAACACTATAATGTCAGGATTTGGATCAGGAATTATTCCAAAAGGAACCGGAATAGTGATGAATAACGGAATGATGTGGTACGACCCAATTCCAGGAAGAGTAAACTCAATTGCTCCAGGAAAATACCCTCTAAACAATATGACGCCTGCCTTGGTTCTTGGAAAAGACGGTGTAGAGATCGCTGTAGGAGCATCCGGAGGCAGAAGAATTACTAATTGTGTCACCTCGCTACTATCAAAAATGATAGATTTCGAATTGAATCCACAAGAAGCTATAGATGCTCCAAGAGTTGACTGTAGCTCCACAACAACTGACGTACCGATCGAATTAGACGCAGACGTGATTGAAGGCTTAATCGCAAAAGGTCACAACATACGCGTATTAGGAGAGGGATTCACTCAGACTGGGTTTGCTAAATTCGCCAGTCCAACAGCTATTACCAGAAACAATGGGACGTTTTATGGTGGGGTAGATACATTTCACTCAGCGTATGCAGCAGGACTTTGATTGCTGAGTACTGACTTAAACTATCCTTAACCTGTAATAGTTTTTACGTCTGTGACATCAGCCAATAACTTTTTGGCCTTGTCGAGCTTATCAGGATGATCAAACCTCGCGTGAAGCTGAAGAGGGCCAACGGCTTTCATTGTTTCGATTGTATCCATGTCGACTATTATTCCTGCTACCTCTTCTTCGTCACATTCATATTTCACATATTCAATTGGTTCCATTCCGCGGGTGAATATGAAACACTGCATCTCCGTCTGAAGAGCAGACATCTGAACATCTGGTCTGTCACCCCTTACAATGACAGCCTTTTTGTTTCTGGTAGAAAATATGTATTCTCCTGGGTCCATGCCAAAGCCACCCACCATAAAATTCTCAACTAGTCGGGCAGAATACTCGGCTCCAGTAAAAAATCTTCCTCCCAAAAGTTCTGATATTTGACCAACCGTCAAGCTGAGAAGCGTTCTATCTTCTGGTATCAGCCCAAGCACTTGCACATCGGAATCTTGGAAGGAAGGTATTATTTTATCTACTGCTTCGGTTCTTCCGTAAGCAGTTAAACAATTTATCAAAATCCCTAGTATATTGCCCTTAAATTTTTGAGCATAAGGCAGGCTCGAATCTTTGTCTCTAAAATCCGACACTAAAAGCACCTTGGCTTTCGTCTCATCAACTATTTCAACATGATCTGAGACTGACATATCACCCGAGGAATCAACCACTACCAAGGATCCGCTGGAAGACTCTGCTTTAACTGCATTCACGACATCTGAGACACTTGCGTCATCAAGCATAGAAAGCCGAATATTTCCCTGACCGGAAACAGTTTCTAAGTCACCGCTCGTAGGATCCTGACCCCCAATTCTTAGAAGACTAACTGACGTTTGTTCGTCAGATGCTATGCAAGCCAATGCCATGGAGACCATCGTCTTACCGGCTTTGCGGTTCTGTGATGTTACATAAACGACGCCCATGCCCACTCTTTTTGCCTAACCTACAAATGAACTTATTACTGAGGGTCCAGAGGACTCGAAAATCTAGGTGCGTACCCCTCGACGCCTGCGGCGTAGTCTCCTTAGGCTTCTTTGCTTATCAAGCCTTTCTTGCTCTCCTTTGGAACGAAAAAACCGCCTATTGCGCAGCTCTCTCAGAATTCCAGACCTCTGCATAGTTGTCTGGAATCGTTTAAGCAAAGCTTCTGGATCTTCACCATCACGCTGGGTTACAAATGCCAACCTTAATCTCCCTATCGATTCCACATTCTACGTACCACTCATGGAAGTTATTCCCACGAAGGAACTAAATCAAGTAACTGAGAGGCGTCGAAACCCCTCGCCAAGGTGCGTAATTATAGCATAGTGCCACCTTTGACTAAACGGCTCATTTAGTTGCGACTATGGTGTCTGAGGCTCTAATATTTCCCTGTTGTTAACAAGGAACACAGACAAGAAGGAGTTGGAATGGCCGGTCCTCTGAATGAATTTACCCAGGTGACCAAGTTTCATCCAGAAACGTTTGGTGATCCCGGAATGAGAACGTTCCGCATCAATGCCGAAAGTGCAAGTAGCGCCGCAAATATATGGTTGGAAAAAGAGCAACTAGCAGAATTATGTTTAGCAATGACTCAAATGGACCGCGAAAACAATCCAACTCCAGGCGACACTGATGTTTCTCCTTCCGATCTTGAAGCTGAGCCCCTGACCAATCTGGATTTCAAAGCAAATCGACTTGCATTTGGTCACAACCCTGACTCCGGAATGTTCGTCGTCGACGCATACGACCCCCAGCTAGAAGATGGAGATGATGAGCCAACCGTACGGATATGGGTAACAAGAGACCAGATACGACAGTTCTCCCGAGATGGACTAGCAATAGTGTCCGCCGGTAGAGCCATTTGTGATCTATGTGGAAGACCAAAAAACCTAGAGGGACACTACTGTGAGCGAACCAACGGACACAGTAAAGAGGGAGCCGAGAATCTCTAAACACGCCGATGAAATCCAACTAACGCTCGTCAAGTTCTCATTTTGACTTCAGGTAAACAGGAAGACCCCCGCAATCAATTTCCTTCACCTGATGCAGAAATTCTTCACCTTGAAGCTGCAGAGGCAAACTCATTCCTAGAGACTGGCGAATTCCTTGGCGGACACACGATGCCCTGGGGTTCCAACTACACGTTTCTCGTTTGGCTATCCGCTGATAGCCCAGATAAATGTATACAAGCAATTTACAAGCCTCGGGACGGGGAAAAACCGTTGAATGACTTCCCACACGGAACGTTATATAAAAGAGAATTTGCAACGTACTTACTCAGTAAAGAATTAGGATGGCCTAACGTACCTCTAACCACCATAAGGGAAGGGCCCTACGGAGTGGGATCAATGCAACTATATGTGGATTGTGACCCAAGAATCACTTATTTTGAACTTCGCGAGACAATGTCGGAGGAACTTGAAAAACTGGCAGTATTTGATCTCCTTACAAATAATGCTGATAGAAAAGCGGGGCACTGTTTAATAGACAACCACGAAACCATTTGGTCAATTGATCACGGTCTGACTTTCCATTCCATATTCAAACTTCGAACGGTTATGCTCGAGTACTGTGGCAAAGGAATTTCAAGTTCGCTTATTAGTGATCTAAAGGTATTGGCGGATCGCATGGAATCATCCAGTGAGATCAGGTCAGATTTGGAATCTCAGACCTCCATCAAGGAGGTTGACTCCCTTAAAACAAGACTAGACGTTATGATATCCGACCCTGTGATTCCAATGCTCGACCCTTATCGAGATGTACCCTGGCCTTTCATTTAGGAGATCATAGCGGCAATACGATAGGCATTATGATGTTTCACACTAGCGATCTTTGTATTGCCTCAAAATATAACCTAGCAATAAGATGTATAGGCTTATTTGTAAGAAGAAATATTTACTACATGAATAGGGAGGGTTGGCCGAGCGGACGAAGGCACCAGTCTTGAAAACTGGCATACCCTAATCGGGTATCGTGGGTTCGAATCCCACACCCTCCGCCAGATCAGAAAAGCAATCGATACCTACAGGATAAATACATGAAACTACATGAATTCCAATCTAAAGAAATCCTTTCAGAGTACGGAATCCCTGTTCCTCTAGGTAAAGTTGCAAGAACCCCCAGCCAGGCTGCTACGGCCGCCTTTGACCTTGGTGGAACCGTTGTTGTTAAGGCCCAAGTCCATGCTGGAGGCAGGGGAAATGCTGGAGGTATAAAAGTAGTAAAAACTCCGGGTGCCGCCGAAGAAGCTGCTGCTGCAATGCTTGGAAGCAACCTCATAACCTTCCAGACTGGACCAGAAGGTGTACCTATCGAAAACGTCCTGATAGAAGAAGGTATTGAGATTGCGGAAGAACTCTACCTGGGTATGGTTATAGACGGATCAACGAAAGGTGTAGTTGTAATAGCAAGTAAATCTGGAGGAGTAAACATAGAGGAAGTGGCTGAAAATTCTCCAGAAAAAATTCTTCAAATCCCAATCGATCCGGTGTTAGGACTCCAAGGATTTCAAGGAAGACAAATTGCGTATGGGCTTGGACTGTCTCAAAGTCAGGTTAGGTCTGCCTCCATTCTTCTGGAAAATCTCTACAGACTATTCATAGCTACTGATGCCTCTCTGTTAGAAATTAACCCGTTAGTAGTAACCACCGATGGGACACTAGTAGCAGCTGACGCCAAAATAAACATTGACGATGATGCTGTATATAGGCATAAAAATATCCAAGAAATGGCCGACCCTTCGCAAGAAGATCCACTTGAAGTGCAGGCCAGAGAATCAGATATAAATTACGTCAAGTTGGATGGAAATATTGGATGTATTGTAAATGGAGCAGGTCTAGCTATGGCAACAATGGACGTAGCGAGCGCAGCAGGAGCAGCGCCCGCTAATTTCCTGGATATCGGTGGTGGAGCAGACGAAGAGAAAGTAGCAAAAGCTCTCACTCTCGTACTTTCTGATCTTAATGTTAAAGCTGTTTTGGTGAATTTATTTGGGGGCATATTACGATGCGACATAGCTGCAAGAGGTTTTGTAATGGCGGTCGAGAGAAATCGTGAACTTGAACGCCCGATGGTTGTCCGAATGTTAGGAACTAATTCAGACGAAGGGAGGGAGATACTAACCTCTTCCGATCTGAAAGTCACCATCGTTGAAACTCTAGATGAGGCTGCCAAAGCAATTTCTAAATTATCGTAATATTTGAGATGGACCTCATGATCAAGTATGTTCTTAAAAGCCATACAGTTCAGGAGAACTAAATGAGTATACTCGTTAACAAAAATACCCGACTACTGGTTCAAGGAATAACTGGTAAAGAAGGAAGCTACCACGCAGAAAGATCCGCGGAATACGGTGCGAATCTTGTAGCAGGTGTCACCCCTGGTAAGGGAGGACAACAATTTATGGATTCTGTACCAGTATTCGATACGGTCCAAGACGCCGTGGGAAAAACAGGGGCAGACGCTTCCTTGATATTTGTACCTCCTGCTTTTGCCGCAGATGCAATTGTAGAAGCGGTCGATGCCGGAATTAAGGTAGTAGCTTGTATCACCGAAGGGATTCCAGTTCAAGACACTATAAAGGTTGTCAGATATATACGAGATAAAGATGTCACTCTAGTGGGCCCCAATTGTCCGGGCATTATTTCTCCAGGGGAAAACTTCAAAATGGGAATTATGCCCGGACACATCCACATGAGTGGAACAACTGGGGTGGTGTCTCGTAGTGGAACACTGACATATGAAGCTGTAAGCCAGTTAACGGCTCTAAATATTGGCCAATCAACCTGCGTAGGAATCGGAGGTGATCCTGTTTCGGGTGTGACATTCATAGATATATTACAAAGGTTCCAAAGCGACCCGAAAACAGATAGCGTGGTTATGATAGGAGAAATCGGAGGCACGAAGGAACAAGAGGCAGCAGAGTACATAAAGAGTGATTTCACAAAACCTATCGTCTCATTAATAGTTGGGCAAAGTGCTCCTCCCGGTAAAAGAATGGGACACGCAGGAGCCATTATTACTGGTTCCGCAGGGAAAGCGGAAGAAAAAATTAAAGCACTTTCGTCAGCTGGAGTTGCTATTGTTCCTCGACCTGGAGCTATCGGAACTACTCTTCAACAGGCAATCGATTAATCTAGTCAGACAAAGTATTGAGATATTTTTCAGCAGCGATCAAGATTTGGGCCACAGGTGCCTGCGCCGGAGCTTTAACGGCCTTATTCTTTCTAATAGCTCACTTTTTTTTAGCAACCGACAAATTAATCACTGGACCAGAGCTCATTCTAGCTTCATCTTCGCCCGGACTCTCTAGCCTCGCAATCACATACATAAGCGCCAGAATATTTACAATTAAAAATGAACCCGTTTCATTCAACTTGGGAATATTTTTTCGGCTTTTGGTGGTTTGTTATTTAACCTTCTTGATCCCTCTTCTTGGTGTTGTGCAGGGAAGCTCCCAATCTGCTTATTTCCTTCAGTTGTTAGGCTTTGGCCTTTTGGGTGGCATATTTTGGAGTACCCCATTCGCGGCCATTAGATTCCTTATAGAATTTATAAACCGCACTAGCGACTAAAATCATTCTAATATTCCGGTCACATTCTTGAACTATCACCGAAATATTGGACCTTATAATTTATTTATAAATAGGCAAGAATCCACTTCTAAAAACTAGAACATATATTAGAACATATGTATTTACTCAGGTATATTTTAATGCTATAATACTGTGCACATATTTAGAACATTGCGCTTATTTCGCCACAAATCAATCGAAAATAAATGCCAATCTGATCTAAAACAAAATATCTATATGTTCTACTAGGAGCACCCACCGTGAATAAAGATGAAAAATCAAAAGCTCTTGACCTAGCACTCAGTCAGATAGACAAGCATTTCGGCAAAGGTGCTGTCATGAAGCTAGGGGATGCGCAGGACGTTAAAGTAGATTCAATCTCTACAGGATCTCCTTCTCTAGACAGCGCACTGGGAGTTGGTGGCATTCCGCGTGGTCGTGTCACTGAGATATATGGAGCTGAATCTTCCGGTAAATCTACCCTTACATACCATGTCATGGCATCTGCGCAAAGATACGGGGGAACAGCCGCTTATATAGATGCCGAACACGCTCTTGATCCCAGTTATGCTGGCAAATGTGGTGTCGACATAGAAAACCTTTTGGTTTCACAGCCGGACACAGCAGAACAAGCATTAGAAATTTGTGAGTATCTAGTTCGCAGTAGCGCTGTAGACATTGTGGTTATCGATAGTGTTGCAGCAATGGTTCCAAAAGCGGAACTTGAAGGCGATATGGGCGATACCCACGTCGGCCTACAGGCTCGACTCATGTCTCAGGCTCTTAGAAAGTTAACAGCCTCAATAAGTAAGTCTAATACAGCCGTAGTATTCATTAATCAGATCAGAGAGAAAGTGGGGGTGTTCTGGGGCAGCCCAGAAACAACACCTGGCGGTAGAGCATTAAAATTCTATAGTTCTGTCCGTATTGATCTTCGCCGAATAGAATCCCTTAAACAAGGAACCGAAATCCTAGGAAATCGTGTTAGAGCACGTGTTGTAAAAAATAAGGTGGCGGCACCATTCAAAACCGCCGAGTTCGACATCATGTTTAACGAAGGAATTAGCCGAGAAGGTGATTTACTAGACCTAGCAGTAGAAAATTCCATCGTTAAGAAAAGTGGAGCGTTTTATTCATTTGGAGAAATTCAAATTGGCAGAGGCAGAGAAAATGCCAAAACATTTATGAAAGAAAATCCTGTCCTAACGGACGAGATAGATGAACTGGTTAGGTCTATATTAAATCCTGAAGATCTTGACGATGTGATCGTACCTACCGATTTATCAGAGAGTTTAGATTAAGGATCCTAATCTGATCGTATGAACAAACAAACCAATAACAATAATGCTCGATCAAAACCTCGCTGAGGCAAGTACCACAGCTCGTAGATTCATTGCTTATAGACTAAGAAGTGAACGAGAGGTCGCGAGAAGACTTTCAAAGAAATTTGAAGCTGCAACAATAGAAGCCACAATTGCTCAAATGTATCGAGAAAACCTCTTAGACGATATGCGTTTTGCACAGTCATTTACCGACAGCAGGGCAAGTTCACGCCCTAAAAGTGCAGTCAAGATACGCCAGGAACTCCAGTCCAAGGGAGTATCTAGAGAAATTGCTGACGCCGTTACCGCCGATTTAAGCGATTATGAGTCAGCTTTGGCTGCTGCACGAAAAAAAACGCGAAGTATTTCTAGAAATACAGAGAGTGTTTTTGCTAAAAAATTATCTAATCATTTAGCTCAACGAGGATTCAATTACGATATATCAAACAAGATAGTAGAGCTACTCTGTCGAGAAATTTATTCCCCAGGTGAACGTTAATTTAAATAATCCCTTTATAATTGTAGTGTCGTCAGAAGAATCAGACACAAAGACATTGTTCAGGAGGGACCACGATTGAGCGTAGAAGTTGTTGTCTACGTACTGCTAATAGTAGCTTTTCTCATCTTGTCCGCATTCTTCTCTAGCTCAGAAGCTGCATTTCTTTCTTTTCAAAGAAGCCGTCTCTCCCATTTAGTGAACACCAACGTTCCGGGCGCCAAAAGAGTCTCACAAATGATCGACAATATGGAGAGACTGCTTTCCACAATATTGCTCGGCAATAACTTGGTAAATGTCGCTTTCAGTGCGATTATCACCATCGTGTCAGTAAAACTTGTAGATTTCTTTCTTTTCAAAGGAGCCGGCGATGGGCCACTGGGGGTTGTATTTGCCACATTGCTTGGCACTGTGCTTTTATTGATTTTTGGAGAGATCATTCCAAAAAGTGTGGCCGTCAAAAAAGCCGAAAAAATCTCTTTACTTTACGCTCGTCCTCTAAAGATCCTTGAAGTGACTCTATTTCCAGCCATTTTGTTTTTACAATGGCTATCCAATATGACGCAGAATTTAATCGGTCGAGATGATTCTGAGGAGACAGTCACAGAGGGAGAGATACTCTCCATGATTGATATGGGTGAGGCTGAAGGGACGGTGGAACCTGCAGAAGCAGAAATGCTTGAAAATGTCTTTAGGTTTGGGGACCAGCAAGTAAGGGAGGTAATGACTCCGAGACCCGAAATAATTAGCATCGAACGAGGAATTACCCTTCAGGAGTTCTTACAAATATACGCGGAGAACACCCACACAAGATTTCCTGTTCACAAGGAATCAAGAGATGACATAGTTGGAATAATATCGGCCAAGGATATTCTCAGGGCTCTCGCGACCCGCGGTGTTCAAGAAAACGAGTCTGTTACGGATATTGTGCGGGACGTTTACTTTGTACCGGAAACAAAGCCCGTATCAGAGTTGTTTGAAGAACTTCGACGAGCAGGCCACCAAATGGCAATCTGTTTAGACGAATATGGAGGTATAGCCGGACTCGTAACTATCAAAAGGCTAACTGAAGTTATTGTCGGCAAAGTTGGAGAAGAAGGAGAGTCTCCGGAAGAAGAATACTCCAATATTCGTCCCAATCTTTATCAGATAGAAGGGGGTATGGACATAGGGGAAGCGAACGAAGAGATGGACTTGAACTTACCAGAAGGAGAGTATGAAACCATCGCTGGATTTATCCTCTCACAACTTGGTGAAATCCCGTCAGTCGGGGACCAATTTGAATATAATAACCTCCTATTTAGAATCCAAGAAATGGATAGATTCCGAATTGAATCAATATTGATCAGAAAAAGAATACAACCAAACCCTCCTGTTACATCTCAGGGCTCCGGGTCTGACAGGCAGACAATTAACAACTCTAAGGAGAACCTAAATGTCGGTGAAAGTGACTCTACTCCGGCACGGGGAGACAAAAGCCAATAGAGAAAATATAGTACTCGGAACAAGCAACGTTGGTTTAACTTCCGTCGGTAAATCCCAAGCATATGCTTCCGCACTACGAATATCTAAACTATCCCCAGATGCTGTTTATACAAGTCCGTACAATCGAGCAATAGAAACCGCTCAATACATCTCAAAACTCACTGGTTTAGAACCAAAACCAAAACCTGGACTTCAGGAAATGGATTCAGGTGAGATGGAGGGAACCGATGCAACTCGAATGACGGAACTATTTCCTGAATACATGGCTAGGTGGAAGAGAGATGCCAGCACCACCCGACCTCCAGGTGGCGAGACATTGGGAGAGGTACATTCGAGAGCTTGGAAATCGACTCTTGAGATATCAAATGAACACGATGGGGAACATGTCGTAATAGTCACACACATGTTTCCGATCCAAGGAATATTATGTAATGCCCTTGGACTCCACTCAAACCAATACAATAAAATCTCCATAGACTTGGGGTCTCTATCTTCTATTTACATATCAAGTGCAGATACCTCGGTTCAATATATGAATAGTACGCAACATTTGGAAAATATCTGACAGCATTGAAGTAAATGATATGACTGATACGACCCGATTCGAAAAGTCCATTATTAAGGCTGTGGATAAAGCCGGATTATCAGGGTCTCATATTACTGTGGCGATCTCCGGTGGCCCTGATTCTACTGCCATGTTGCTAGCTCTAAGTAGAAGCAAATCAGAGACGGGCATTTCTATAAATGGGGCTCACCTAGATCATGGTATACGTGGAGAAGAATCGAAGTCGGATGCCGAGTATGTCAGAAATCTATGCAAATCAATTGATGTAGATTGTTTTTTCGGAGCCGTAGATGTCCCTTCACTATCGAAGGCTCTTGGTGTTTCCCTCGAGGATGCAGCGAGGAGAGCGAGAAATCGCTTTTTACTAGAAGCATGTGAAGCACAAAACAGTGATGCAGTAGCATTGGGGCATACCGCCAATGATCAATCCGAAACCATCCTGATGCATCTTATTAGGGGATCGGGACTTGACGGCCTAACAGGAATGAAATTACTTTCAACCAGAGTGATAGAAAAGGATCCTCCCCTGAGAGTTTTTCGCCCATTATTGGAAATGACCCGAACCGAAATCGAAAAATACTGTTCAGCAGTTGGTGAAACTCCTCAAATAGACTCCACCAACTTCAGTGATGACCATACTCGCAACTCAGTAAGACATAATTTACTACCGGCACTAGAAAAGTTTAATCCCCGAATAACCGAAGCTCTAAACAGGCTTGCACTTTCGGCTGGAAGAGATATCGAATTTATAGAAGAAGCTTCGTATGGTGCCTGGACAGCCGCAGTAGATGTTGAAAAAGGGATTATTACAATCGATTTAGGAAAGTTGGCCAATTTACCTGAGTCACTTTCCTATCGAATCATACGAAAAGCTATAGGGATCATTAAGGGGAATTTGAACGGGATAACACTCGATCATATTGAAGCAGTTATAAATCTCTCAAAAGGATCCAGCGGAAATAGTGTCAATCTTCCCGACGGAGTTACAGCAACAAAAGGATATGGTGAGCTTCTAATTTCTGAGACTGCATACAATACTATCCCCCTCCCCATCTTAGACGGTGAATACAAAATTTCAATTCCTGGAGCTTTATCTATACCTGGGTGGAAGATAACCACAATCAGAACAGAAACCCCTTTGAAATATCCTCAAAAAGAGGAAACTAATGGAGGTAGAGCCTGGTTAAGTCTTACAGAACAACATACTGGGAATTTTTTAGTAGTCAGGAGCAGGAAACCCGGAGATAAATTTCATCCCAAAGGTCTGCCGGGAGAAAAAAAACTGCAAGATTTTATGGTAGACGCTCACATCCCTAGACTGTGGCGAGACAGGATACCAGTCGTAGAATCAACATCTGGCATAGCATGGGTGGTCGGGTGGCGAACCGCAGACTGGGCATCTCCAATAGCAGGACAACCATCAGTTGAGGTATGTTTCTCTCGCACGGATACGAATTAATCCTTAACGCAACAGAGCATCCATCCTGTGCAACATGTCACCAATTAGTGTGAGAGCCATCCCGACGACGAAAATGGGGAGCCTCCCAGAATTCAAATGTCTGCTTTAAAGCAAGTTCTTCATTAAATTCAACTCCGAGCCCTGGACCGTCTGGAACTCTATGCCAAACTCCTTCAAGCCTAGGTTGTTGAGGAAATAAATCAGGGCTGAAGTGAAAACCTGGCTCCGGGGAGCGTTCTTCTAACCAGGCGAAGTTAGGAGCTGCTGCCCCCAGATGAATACAGGCCGCTGTACTAACGGGGCCCAAAGGGTTGTGGGGCATAAGATCTATATAGTGCGCTTCACACCACCCCGCAACTTTCATCGCTTCAGTAAATCCTCCTATGTTGCAGATATCAACCCTTGCAAACTGAGTTAATCCTCTTTCAATATAAGGCATATATTGCCATTTACTGGCCATCTCTTCACCTATAGCAAATGGGATATCAGTCATACTTCTGAGTGATTCATATGCCTCTGGAGATTCATCTCTAATAGGCTCCTCGATAAAATCAAGAGTGCCCCTGGGCATCGAGTTACAGAAACTAGCTGCCTCAGCCACTGATAATCTATGGTGGTAGTCAATCCCCAGAACCGGTTCTCTACCGACACCTTCCCTCAATTTCACAAGCCAATCAGATGTCAACGCAATCGACTCACGGGGTTCAAAAAGCATTGGATCTTCTTCTTTGGGATGCCCAATACCAGTTCTAATCACTTTCCAACCATCTGAAATCAAGCTTTGCACATTTTCTACTATTCCATCTCCAGGTGGGACTGAAGATGTTACAAAACATGGAATAAAATCGCGGTTTTTACCCCCTAATAATTGGTACACAGGCACACCAAGGCGGCGAGCGTTGAGATCATGCAGAGCGATGTCGATCGCTGAGATTGCTGCACTTATAACACGGCCACCTTCAAAGTACTGTCCTCTGTACATTTCCTGCCACAGAGCACTAATTTTTCGAGAATCCCGTCCTATCAGCCATTCCCGAAAATGCTTTACCATTCCTTCGACTGCGAGTTCACGGCCAGACAATCCAGCCTCTCCCCATCCATAAGCCCCATCGTCAGCCTCCACCTTGAGAACAAATAAATTTCTTCTGCCTTCCCAAACTATATAAACCTTGATGTCTGTTATTTTCACTACATTTCCTCTCTCGAAGATTTAGTCGCTTTTCCTGAAGCTTATATCAGTTCCGACCAGATGGATTTCATATCCCATTTCGTTAATGAGAGGAGACTAGCTCGTCCACCTCGAGCAAAAATGGAGACTCCTTGACTTGCTTCATTATCGGGATATACGCGGAGCGTCAGACACTGTTTTCCGTTAGCAAATACTTCGACTATGCTTCGATCAACATATATTTGAAGATTAAGTGGCTCATCTGGTCCAAGAAATAGAGGGCCTGTCTCCGGGGGGCTGGCCAATACATCTTTCCTCTTAGATGACTCAGAAGCATCTATTTGTAGAGTATCCGTTTTAGACCAGCGATTTGTTGTACGCATAAACGAGATACGGGTCCTCTCTTGTTTATCAGGAGACTGAAGAACGTAAAGCCCGCATTCACTCGCCTCACCGGGATCCAACTTGATATTTATCTCAATCTGGTTGCCAGACACCCCTTTCAAATCAACGATCTCATTGGCAGGGATATCCTTATTCGAAATATCAATCTGCTTAGATCTCAAAGAGTTTATCTCTTCCACTGGTTCTATTGATAAAGCACCCTCAGAAGACAGAGATAGCACTCTTGGGAGTGACATAATATCCGACCATCCTCTGTATTCAATACTCTCTTTTACGTTGTATATCGAAACAATCCGTCCTGACTTGTCAATAGTTGCAGAAGGAGCGTGGAGTCGCCCTACTGTAAGGGGACCATAATTCATTCTTCCATGTATTTCCGGATGAAACTTATGGGTTGCTTCATCATATTCGCCTATAAAGTACTGACTAGCGCGCTTGTGGCTAAAAAACAGGAATAAGTGCTTTCCTGAACCAATTGGCAAGAAATTTGGAACAGCACCATCTTCACCAGGTTCTGTCAGAAATCCACTTTCCAGCATGCTCCCTAAATATTCCCAAGTGGATAGATCTTTTGAGCGAAAAATATGATCAACTGCTTCACAGTCAACACTGCGCTCGCCATTGCGATAGGTTCCTGATAGTGAATAATAATATTCCCCTTCTTTCCAAATACACGGGTCAAAAACCCTGTAGGGATATCCAGTACTATCAACCGGAACGATGGGTATCACTGGGTTATGGGGATTTTTAATCCATGTAACAAGCAAAGGATCCGTTGAAGTGGCTATTGCATTCCCGGACTCAGTGCCATGATAAATAGCGATAACTCGGTTATCTTCCACCAAGGATTGGCCGCTAAAGCAGTCCTTTTCTGTTTCAGGGTATAAGGCGATTGGCATATCATTCCAACTAACCATGTCGGAACTCATAGCATGTCCCCAATGCACTACATCATTATGTCCACCGGGCCTATACTGGTAAAAGAGGTGGTAGTAGCCGTTCCAGTGACAAAGGCCATTCGGATCATTCATAACATTTTGTGGTGGGGAGAAATGAAATGCAGGACGATAGGGATCACTCGCCAGGGTATTCCGAGCTTCAGTAAAATAAACTACCTGGGGATCCTTATCCAAGTCATTTAATCCAATCAATTTGGAGTGAGAATAATCACTTTTCGGGGGTAAGGAATTTAGTTTATTATCCAATATAGACTCCATCAATTTAAGGAACTTTTGAGCGACTCATTGATGCCTAACTAGCTACCACTCCATACTGTCAGACAAAACATCCAACTTGCCTCAATTAAATTCCAGAATAAGTCCTCAAAACAAAAGAGTTAGTCATCTCTATCAGATCACTCTTTCAAGTCTGGGGTTATCTACTCTCCCTGGTAACCTTCCACGTTTGGACACAGGATTATCACCTATTTCTCTTATGTCTGCTGTGAAGTCAATGGGAGATGCATTTGTTATATAGCTTCCTACCATGAAACCATTTACTGGAACCTGTTCCTCGACGAACTGCCTGATTCGAGTCGGATTAAAGCCCCCGCTAACATATATCTCGACATGTCTAAAATTAGATTGATCTAACCGTGTCCGAACCTCATTCACCATCATAGGTGTGACTCCTCCTCGCTCTTTCGGAGTGTCGAGTCTGACCCCACGGAGTTTCTCTCGAAGAGCCTGTGCAACCCCCAAAGATTCTTCAACCTCGTCTCTAAAAGTGTCCACTAACGCAATACGCTGCACTGCCATATCCAGGTGATGATCAAATGCCTGTGCCGCAGAAACAGTATCTCCGAAAATCAAGGGCAACGTATGGGGCATATTCCCAAAAGCGTTTCTTCCAGCCTGCTTCGAACCTAATCGAGACGATGCAGAAGAACAACCCCCAATTACTGATGAATAATCCATGATATGTGCCACATGAGGATGTATATGGCGAGCGCCATAAGCTATGACAGTTGTGTCATCTGCGGCCTCCACACATTCATTCGCGGCAGTGGCCCATCCTGTGGAAGAAGCCAAAATTCCACAAATGCTAGTTTCGTAGAGCCCGAAGGAAGCATATCTTGATATGACTCTTAGTATCGTGTCACCAGCCTCAAATGTATCACCTTCTGGGACTGTCCAAACTTGGACATCATCGTCAAGATTGTCGACATTTGCTATGGCTGAGTCGTCAATTTTTGGCAAAACACTTGCTAAGAGTGACTTTACCTCCTCTATCCCACACACCACACCACCTCTAGAAGCATAAAATTCCATCAAAACCTTGGGGTTTTTTGACTCAAGACGGAGAATCTCTTTCGTCCAGTGAAGGTATTCATCTGCCGGGTCACCTCTTATAACAGAGGGACGTATTTCGAACTGTGGAGAAGTCATTTGGCCACCCTATGGTATCGAATTTATGAACAAATTTTAGTTTCTTACAAGCCTAGCTTGAGCGTATCACAGTAGCACCAAGAATCTTTTCCATATGATCAAGAGCTGTCTCATGGGCATTCATATCAAAAGAGGCTACAGCGTTGGCGGGTACTTTAACTTTATAATCTCTGTTTCTTGCATCAGCGGCCGTATGCATAACACAAATATCAGTACATACTCCACAAATTGTAATCAGATCCGGGGAAATGTCAGTAAGTTTTTGGTCAAGATCAGTTTCAAAAAAACCGCTATACCTCCTCTTGGGTATTAGTTCCCCCTCGTATGAGCGCAACTCGGGAATGAGCAATGATTCTTCCGTTCCCTTGAGACAGTGAACAGGAAACATTTCGAACTCCAAATCGTTGGGTTCATGGCTGTCACAAATAAATATTACCGAATCGCCACGAGACTGATGGTCTTCAATAAGGGAACATATATTTGGGATAATAGATCTGCTTTCATCCCCACAATACAGGTTATGTCCCTCGACCATAAACCCCACAACCATATCAACGACAAGTAAAACATTTCCCATATTTGCCCCCTAGAACAAACCGGTAAAAGACCTGCACTATCTTATAAACCGTCTTCTAATCAAATTCTACCTTACGACTGTGACACAATATGGAGTACATAGTTATCAGATCAGCAGGACTTAGCAGAGAGAGTTTTACGTGAAGCAGCGAGACCACCAAATCTAATCCTCAACAACCCTTTAATATCATCCCAAGCGGTCCTGAAAATCTTTACTCTAGTATCCGGGTCATCAGTCCAATTAACTGGTATCTCACAGACCTTAAACCCATTTTTCTCTGAGATGATTAATAATTCTGTATCAAAAAACCACCCCGTGTCCTTAACTAGAGGAATGACATTGTTAACAACCTGTCGAGATACGACTTTGAAACCACATTGAGCGTCTCTAAACGAGACAAAAAATAATGATCTGAATAGGATACTGTAGCAACGTGAAATAATTTCTCTTTTAATAGTTCTACCCACTACATGGGATCCTTGACACAGTCTAGAACCCACTGATAGAGAGCAGTCTCCTGAAGCTACAAGATCCACAGCACCTGGCAAATGGGCCAAATCAGTAGACAAATCTACGTCCATGTAAGCAACAATGTCAGCTCGACTTTCCATCCATGCAGACTTCAGTGCTCGACCACGGCCTTTCTCAGTTAACCTGAACACATTAATTTTCTGATGTTTTTCTGATAGAGCACTTGCGACAGAATATGTATCGTCAGTGGAGCCATTATCTGCGATAGTGATTTCCCAGTCATACGTCCTCATGTATCTTTCGCAAAACTGGAACAACTGACTAATACATACTGGCAACGCTTTCTCTTCGTTAAGGACTGGAATAACAATTTCTAGGCTGGACAATAGCCGATAACCTCAATTTCTGTGAAGATTAATGGTTGAAGTGGCGAACACCAGTAAAGACCATTGCAATTCCTGCTTCATTTGCAGCTGCAATCACCTCATCATCTCTAATGGAGCCTCCTGGCTGAGCAATAGCCGTTATACCACCAGCTGCCGCCATCTCAATATTGTCCGCAAATGGCATGAATGCATCAGAAGCCAACGCTGACCCTTTAGACTTATCACCAGCGATACGAAGAGAAAGATGAATACTTACGACTCTGTTGGGTTGTCCGGCCCCCATACCAACCATCATATTATCTTTTGCTAAAACTATAGTGTTGGATTTAATATGCTTAAGGCATTTCCACGAAAATTCTAGATCTTTCCACTGCTGGTCAGTTGGCTCACTTTCAGTAACAACCTTCCAAGAATGCCTATTCTCCTCAATATCATCTACTGTCTGAAGAAGAGCTCCTCCAGACACAGACTTCAAACTAATTCCCGTTAATGCACCTGTTGCCAAATCTGCTCTGAGGAGTCGTGTTCTCTTACGCTTCCGAAGTATTTCTAAAGCATCTTCCTCGTATGAAGGCGCTATGATTATGTCAAATAGAACGCCACGCATCGCTTCTGCAGTCTCGACCTCTAAATTCCGATTGAAAGCAACAATCCCTCCATATGCAGACACACTGTCGCCTTGAAAAGCTTTTTCATAGGCCCAAGCCTGATTGGTATCAAGAGCAATTCCACAGGGATTTGTATGCTTGACGATTACACATGCACTATCACTGAAATCCGTTACAGACGTCCAGGCTCCATCCGCATCCAATACATTGGTATATGACATGGGCAAACCATGCAGTCGTTCAGCACGAACTATACCGCCTGATCCCAATACACTGGCATAAACAGCACCCGACTGATGAGGATTCTCCCCATAGCGCAAATCATCAAGTTTGCTATAAGCAGCTGTGAATTCGGCAGCATCTAAAGGTGTTTGATCATTAAGCCATGTCGCTACTGCGGAGTCATAGAACGAGACATGTTGAAATGCCTTCAATGCTAATTTCTTTCGCTCTGATGCAGATACATCACCTCCAACCAGCAACCGTTCACCAATCCAAGCATAATCAGAGGGATCAACAACCACTAACACGTCGGGATAGTTTTTTGCAGCCGCCCGAAGCATGGTAGGACCACCTATGTCTATATTCTCTAAGCCATCCTCCAAAGTTGAATCTGCGTTTAAAACTGTTTCCACAAACGGATAAAGGTTAACAACAACTACATCTATATTATCGATGCCAAATTCTGACATCTGCAGGCGATGATCTTCTAAATCCCGTCGCCCCAAAATCCCCCCGTGAATAGTAGGATGTAATGTTTTGACCCTTCCATCAAGAATCTCAGGAGAGCCCGTTACATCAGATATTTGCCTAACCTTGACACCCGCACCGGAAAGAACATCATATGTTCCTCCTGTACTGATTAGATCAAATCCAGACCTATCAAGCGCATCACCAAAATCTTCTATTCCCGACTTGTCATAAACGCTTATAAGCGCTTTCATCAATATTCTCCGTGTTCCTCTTGTCTACGAATAAACTCATTTATTTTCGATCAATACACGACCGCTCTCCATTTCTTTTATCACGTCACCGACAAGCACGGACCCTTCTACATTGGCGAGGATAGTAGTCGTTTCTTCGGGGTCACACACAACCACCATACCTAGACCCATGTTGTAGACACGATACATTTCCTCTATGTCTATGCCACCTTCCCTTTGGATAATGTCAAACACACCGGGGGACTCCCATAAAGAAGCATCAAATCGTCCTGCCAATCCAGGCGGCAGCATTCGAGGCATATTTTCATATAAACCACCGCCCGTAATATGGGCGATGCCCTTTGAGATTGGAAAAACAGGTTTCAACATTTTGTAGTAAGAAGGATGTGGGCGAAGGAGGGCTTCTCCCAATGTCTCACCTAGCTCAGGTAAATATTCTGAAAGCCTCTCTGGATTGTCAGCTAGTCCAAACACATGCCTCACTAGAGAATATCCGTTGGTATGAAGCCCATTTGAAGGAACTCCTATTAGTGAATCTCCCACTTTTATATTTTCCATCGGCCTGAGCATCTGTTCAGATTCTACAGCTCCGACAACAAACCCAGAAAGATCAAAGTTATTACCTGAAAAAACACCCGGCATCTCAGAGGTCTCCCCACCTATCAGAGCACATCCAACATCATGGCAGGCATTTGCTATACCTACCACAACAGTTTCAACAACGTCAGGGTCCATGCTAGAAGTTGCAACGTAATCTAGGAAAAACAAAGGGTCTGCACCTATGACTATTAGATCATTTATACATGCATTCACTAAATCGACACCTATTTGATCAAAGTTATTAGCCATCACAGCGACCATAAGCTTGGTTCCTACTGGATCTGTACTCGAAACAAGTACAGGATTTTGGTATCCATCAACCTTATACATCGCTCCGAAACCACCCACACCTCCCAACACATTCGGCCCATACGTTTTCTTTGCCACTTCCTTTATGCGTTCTTTTACCCTTTGGGAAGCTTCAAGGTTAACTCCTGCAGATTCATATGTAGCCCCAGATTGTGGAGAACTCATTTATTTGCCCCATTAAATTACTTAACGCCTATGGATCTAAATTTTCGCAGATTTTCTTACTTAACAGGACTTTAGTCTGTTATGCAATCCAGATCTATTTCACCGATACGAATTTTTTCTATAGTTTCGACCCAAAACGAATGCTCTCTTTTTTGAATTTTCTCCCTCAATGAGTCCACTGACTCTTGGGGATCGACAGGTACCCTCGCTTGAGCAATGATACGGCCATGATCGTAAAGATGGTCCACTATATGAATAGTTACACCACTTTCTGTTTCACCAGCTTTAATGACAGCAGAATGTACTAAATCTCCATACATTCCTTCACCCCCGTAGTTGGGTAACAAAGCAGGATGACTATTAACAATTCTGTTGGGAAAATGTTCAATTAGTGGGAGCCCTATTTTCTTCATATAGCCGGCTAATACGACCAAGTCTACATTGTGAGTATTCATAACACACTTTATGAATTGCTCAAGATCTACGGGATTAGAATGAGTAAGAGAACTTATATGATAGGAAGGGATATTCGCGCGCGCAGCCCTCTTAAGAGCCTTGGATCTGGAGTTATTACTAACAACAACTCCCACTTTTCCATAAATATCTCCGGTGGCACAAGCATCCATTATGGCTTGAAGATTCGTTCCTCCATGAGATGCCATTATCCCTAAATTTATAGGCCCCTGAGAAAAATCTGGCAATTGTGCTAAATCCTAAAGGCTCAGGCTTCTAAGACCAACTTATCCATTTCAAGTTGAACAGGAATTGGATATTCCCCCGTAAAACACCCCATGCAGTACTGGCTTTTGTTCCCAGAAACCGATTTCATCAGGCCCTCTGGGCTCAAAAACCCCAAGGAATCGGCCTCTATAAAATCACAAATTTCATCCACTGACATGTTTGCGGCCAAGAGTTCATCCTTACTTGCCAGATCAACTCCAAAATGACATGGGGATATGATGGGAGGGGCACAAATACGCAAGTGGATTTCTTTTGCCCCTCCTTTTCTCAATAGTTTAACGACGTGAGGTGTCGTTGTTCCCCGAACAATACTGTCGTCAACGACTACAACTTTCTTCCCCTCTAAAATCTGAGGGAGATAGTTAAGCTTACGTCTAACACCCAATTCACGGAGTCGTTGGTCAGGTAATATAAAGGTGCGTCCTACATACCTATTCTTCACAAGACCTTCGGTGAACTGAATTCCAGACTCTTGAGAATACCCTACGGCTGCAGCAGTAGCCGAGTCTGGAACACCAATAACAACATCGGCATCCACTGGAAATTCTTTCGCCAGCTCTGCACCCATCGCCATCCTGCTTGAATACACAAGCGTCCCATCCAAAATGCTGTCAGGCCTAGAAAAGTAAATTTGTTCGAAAACGCAATTACCAAAAGATCCTTTTGATGACTTTTTGTACACAGACTTGAGACCATCATCATCGATGACTACGGCTTCCCCAGGCTCCACTTCCCGCACATACTCTGCCCCGATATGATCGAGGGCACAAGATTCGGAAGCCAACACCCAACCCCCGTTTAACCGCCCTATACAAAGGGGCCTTACTCCTAATGGATCTCTCATTCCCACAAGCTTGTCAACAGTCATAATAACTAGCGAATATGCTCCTTGAAGTCTGCGCATCGCATATGCTGCTCGATCGGACCAATTATCGGCAGGAGCATTAGATATTAAATGGGCAATTATTTCGGAATCTGCTGTGGATTCAAATGAGAGGCCCCAATCAAATAACTCCTCTCTTAGTTCCAAGGCATTAATCACATTCCCATTATGACCAAGGGCTATCTCCACACTTGTACCTTTTGAAATAATGGGCTGGGCATTACTGATATTACTCGACCCAGTAGTAGAGTATCGTGTATGCCCTATGGACAGGTAACCGGGCAATCTAGACAGGTCATATTCTTGAAAAGCCTGCCCGACTAGACCCATTTCTGTATGAGCTCGTATAGATCTGCCATCACTGGTAGCTATACCAGCACTCTCTTGTCCCCTGTGCTGCAAAGCATAAATACCGAAGAACACAGCTCGGGCAGCCTCTTCACCCCTGGCATAAACACCCACAACCCCACACGCTTCTCTTGCGGAGTCATCAAATTCATCCACGGGACTCCCCATTACCACGTTTTCTGTAGGGGGATCCGGGTATATGAAGGTTTCTCCCACTTTTCCATTGGGAATCGGACTCTGAGTCCTATGTTGGTCTGAATAATGGTCTTCAGGGATAATTAAACCATCTCCCAGTTAGTGATCTGGTTAGTCAAAACCTACCTCACGGACCGACGAATTCATCCTTCGTACTACAGTTCAGATTATATGTCCGCCATAAATAAGGGTCAAACGATAAATGCATATAAATTAGGAAAATTAGTTCTCTATCATTAAATATACCAACATTGATATCTCTATTTACCAGTACTGAGATATTCTCTAAGTTCTTTCTTAGTCATCCCTTCAAGACCCAGTTGTTTTGGCCCTCTACCTTCCGCCCAAGCATCGATTCCCATAACAATGCTGCCAATACCTACAAACGCATCTATAACGGGTGTCTGAATTCCATATTGAGTTCCCAATTTGCTCCATGCAGCTATCCCATATGGAATATCCTCCGTCAACCAGCGACTCTCCAGATTTCCGGGCGCTTTGAGTCTAGTTAGCATATGGCTTCCATTAATAGCCTCCCACAAAGTCCCCCGTGGACCAAACCCAGCCTCATGGAAAGCTTTTCCGACCGGCGTCAGCTCGTATCCAAGTTCTCTGCCCACCGTCATTCTCTCTTCATCAACAGCCTCTATAACCTTTGCAACACTCTCTGAAACCCCTTCTTCATAAAAATAGAATTCTCCTCTGGAATATTCAACCCGCCCGGCATTCATCAACACACCCGCCGGATGAACCACAGGATTCATTGAAGACAATCCGCATTGCAGCGCATCTTCATATGGTGACACTCCTGGAAACAGGGGCTTCAAATCAGAAACAACCCTACTTGTCCTCACAGACGGAAAAACTCCTAATCCTAGGGAGGATACTTCTCCCCATATAATCGCACTCTCCCCAGAGGTTTTGCGGCACACATATGGGGCAGTATCAACTTCGGCCACAGTTATGTCTGAAACCCCAAACTCTGCTGCAAGGGCAGAAAATTCTAAAGATCCTAAAGTACCTGGCATAACCACTACTGTGTGATCAGAAGTGAGATAGGGACCGGTAAATTCTGCAAATGGTCTATGAGCGTAGGCTGGAACTATCAGAAGTAATAAATCAGAAAATGCGAGAGCTTCAGACGCATCAAGAGTCACAAGAGATACAGCGGCTGGTCCATTCTCCATGACACCCTCAAGATTGATACGACCAGTCCTAGAAATCTGTTCGACGCTCTCTGCAAAATCAGGGTGTTCTAGAATACAAATCTCATTTCCTATGTGACTCAATCGAGCAGCAACTGAGAAGGCAGTGTTGCCGCCTCCCATGATTGTGACTTTTCTTCCTGACATTAATTTTGCCTCTCTTTTCTGTAGAACTAGCCACCTAGGAACATATCAAGAATATTTCCTGCCCTTCCACTTCTGCGTTTAAAGAATTCTGTATATCCACAGTTCTCACAAGTTATATGTGAAAATTGCTGGTTCTGAACATCAAGAAATCTTGATAACCCTCCGCCCGTAGTCCGTATTGTTCCAGTCTCGTACGATTCATTCTGGCATTTAGGGCACTTATATTGGTTTATTGTTTCGGGTTCGTTTTGCAAACTACAATCCTCCTAATACAACTTGTTGGCATCAGTTTACTTCCATCATTCAATAAATCGCAAAATATAAAAATCAACTACTGGATAATCTAGACCCAGAATCCGATTGCGTTGGAAATCCTTTTTTATTGAGCAATAAAGTCATGACGACTGAAACCAACAAAACTACCACACAGACAGCAAACACATCCCCAATTGATTCACTTAATGCATTTCTTAAAACTAAAACTATATCTTCAGGCATTCCGGCGGACAGCATCGACGTCTGAGCGTCAGGATCTACCAATACCCGAGGGTTATTTTTAAGCTCATTCACAACGTCACTACCAATTGGCACGGATGAATTTTCGACCGCTCTATCGAAATTTCCAATAAATCGGTGGGACATGAGGGACCCCAGAAGAGATAAGCCCACCAGGCCACCAAAAGTTCGAATAAACTGTATGAGGCTTGTTGCAGCACCAATAGCGCTAGAGGGACTGAAGTTCTGCACGGCTATCGTAAAGGTGGGGAACGTAGTACCCAGACCGAACCCAAGCAAGACAATGTAGGACACGGCACGTGGATATTCCGATGTGGCGTCTAAGGTAGAAAACAGGAATACTCCGGAAGTCATTAAGACGACACCAATCAAACCTTGAATTCTGAAATGACCCCCTGTTCTAGAAAGGATCTGACCTGAAATGGCGGCTCCAAAAACTACGCCGAGCATCATTGGGGTCAAAAATGTACCACTACTGGTAGCAGAAAAGCCCAAAACGCCTTGAAAGTATAGAGGGACAAAAATTATAGCTCCAAACATTGCAAATCCAGTAAGTAGGCTTAACAGAAGTCCTATCAAAACCATCCTCTCCTTGAAGAGATGCAAAGGCAAAATTGGGTTATACGTTTTGGTCTCCACAATCATGAGCATGATCAATGATATGAAACCGACTACTATGGAACCAACGACATAAAACGATGTCCATTCATATTGGACTCCACCTAAAGACAACCCAACCATCACGAACACTACTCCAACTATCAGAAGAAAAATGCCAGGATAATCTATCCGTCTCTTCTGTGGGTTGGCTTCACCGGGAGTATTAGGGAAAAACCTTGCCAGTAAGAAAACAACCGGTCCTGCCAGTGGAACATTGACAAAAAAGATCCACTTCCAAGAAAACGTATCAGTAAGAAATCCTCCAAGTGTTGGACCAATCACTGAAGCCAATCCAAAACACGCTGCCAATATACCTATATATTTACCTCTCTCAGATGGAGGGAACAGGTCAGCAATTGATATGAATGTGACCGCCATTATGGTTCCTCCACCAACCCCTTGAATAATCCTAAAAATTATTAACTGAGTCATATTTTCGCTAAAACCGCATAACACCGAACCCGCTATGAATACAAAAACTGAGCCTATAAATATCCATTTCCTCCCATAAATATCAGATAATCTACCTACTACAGGGGCAGCGGTCGTCGAAGCAACCATGTAGCCTGTAGTTATCCAAGTGTATTTGTCAAACCCACCAAGATCGGCAATTATCCGAGGAGTTGCTGTGCTCACAATCGTTTGATCTAGCGCAGCTAGAAACATCGCCAGCATCACGCAAACCAACGTTATTACGACTTGAGACCGGGGTAATGCTACAAACTTGTGTGAACTTTGACCTGGTAATAAATCCTGTAGACTCGTCTTTTCCAACGAATCACTCTTCATTGTTATTTACCTTTCAGACGAACGTAAAATCGCTTTTTGCTACTGAGCTTTCTGAATACTAATTTTTTCAAATCGCCAACTACTGGGGTTGAATAAAAATTTATTCCTCTTCCTACACCAATGACTAATCTACCAGAGGCTGTGCGACGATCCAAAGACTAACCGCCGTGTAAAAAACCATCAACAACATCATAGGGTATTGGCTTTTCACAGCCTTAATATGGTTACTAGTTCTTCTTAGTGAAATAATATGCGCGACATAAACTGAAACTATATGACCTACTACCAACGACGTCACAGAAACAATCCAGGCAAATCGAGCATCTATTATTCCTATATTAGGTACATACTCTGCAGTACCTAATATATTAAGCCCGGTACCGAGTGGATCTGAAACCAAGGGGATTATCTGTTGGCCAGATATCAGAATAAATGACAAATAATGGGAAAGATTGTATGCCAACGCTATCGGAACCAATGAGAATACAAAACTTCGTATCACCTCCCCTTGCGGCATTTCACCGCCAGAGAGACGAGAAACTCTCCCGCAGAGGAGTATGTAAACAGAAGCAAACACTAATGGGACAAATAAAATACCTAGAGATTCAATCGTTTGAACAGCTGAACCTGGAACAGGGTCCACAAAGGGCCATAATAATGTTTGGATCGCAACCCATCCTGGGGTTTCCGAAAACCCGTCGAATGTTACTGAAGCTAAAGCGGTGATATGGAACGCCACCACCGCTGGCGATACCCTCTCACCTCTTGACAATCCCATCGCCCAGGGCCGAATAGAGAACTCCTTGTAATCATCATCAGCCAGCTCCCAACATTCGTAACAGTCAACACACCCCTGAAGGTCAGATTTGTCATAGATACTCGCAGAACACCCCGAAATACAAATGGTACATACATCTTTATTACCATTAGTCTTAACAACTCTAACTTCAGTGGGCGAGAAGCGAGCAAACAGAGCAAACAGAACAGAAAACGGGTCTCCTCGCTTCAGCCACATATGTTTCCCGAATAGAAACATTCCCATCCACGTAATTAAAGAGTAAATTACAATAATCCAGGCCAATGAATATGGTCTCGACCCTCCGGGAAAAACGTTCTCTACCCATGCAAAAATAAAGAATCCCAACAATGCCGGCCAGGCGTCCAACCAACTAGGCCATCGAAACTTTGGAGATCCCTTAACACCTAGAACCATTTGCGACCATGTAAAAATTATTTGCCAGGGATTCACAATTGCCCAAAAATTACCAATGAATGCCACCAGATACCCCATACCAACCCACCAGATTATCCATACGAAGGTGGGAGAGAAATTTTCTAGAGCATCTTCCGTCCCATATATACCTGACACAACCGTCAGTACGAGGAGGAACACAGACAATATTCCCACGAACATGGCAAAGCAACGACCTATGACTCTAAAAACAAAACTCTTCCACAAATTTAACCGTGGATATTCAGATCTGGTTCCACCCTGCCGAATAAACCAACCTATGACCACAAATGAAAGGGCCACCATAGCTGATGCCCCAACCAAGAAATAATTTAGCGGAATTGGAAGATCGTATCGCTCGCCAAAACCATGGGCAAATACAGATGGAACAAACATGCTGAGTCCAAGGACCACAAGCACGGAAAAAATAACTATTTTCGTTTGGATCGGCAAAAATACATTCATATATAAAGCTTTCAAAGTTTAGGAGCTATCAACGATAAAACTCCAAAATCCCTTAAGACTGACTACCAATAATCCATGGCCCGGAGATATGACGCATTATCGTCATACTCTAGGGACGAACTTCTACAGTAAGCAGCGAGCGTTCCTCCTCAGTGGTGTGTTCTCCAGTTCCAGCTTCATGAGAACCTGCATTATGGCCCGCGTGTGAGTCTGCAGGGGGATCCCCACTAGTTATGCGCACCTTATCAGGGTTTTTTGAAACCCACTTTATCGTGGCCCCTGGTTTAACGGTTACTTCATTAGGGTGAAAAAGCTGCATGTCGTCTTTGATTATTATGATCACATCATCTTCTGAAGCATCTAATGAAGCAACAATCGCACCCGAAATATTGTGTGACATATGATCATGATAAGGAATCACACCGGGATGCATATCAATATCTAATGTGTAGGTATATGAATCTCCTTCCAGGAGTGTCGGTGATTCAAACAATTTGCCATGTATTTCATGAGAAGTATGTGATGAGTGATTCTCCTCAGAAATATGCGCTGTTACGGGAAATGCACCTGTTGCATGAGCTTCAAACTCAATCGTTTCACTTCCATCCATAGGAATTTCAGCTTCTATATCGTAACCGTGAAGGTGAATGGACATTTCCTGATCTGATGTAAATTTGAGTTTCACCTGTTCACCCTTCTTTACTTTAACGATTTTATCCCCTTCAACATTTCCATTTTTGATAGAAATTAATATTTCATTTTTATTTATGTCTCCAGTAGAACTACCCCCACAAGCAGGGTATATAAGCATCAACACGATCACACTAGCAAAAAAAATATTCCTTATAACTTTCAATCTTAAATCCTCCACATTTATACGTCCTGGAGATGAAATTTCAGCCCCTCCAGGCTCGTTTTCTTCTATATTCTTTGACCCACGCTCTAGCAGACAAACCAAGAATGATCAGAAACCCTATAAGAGCTAGGAGTGTCACCATCGGAACTACTGCGTCTGTCTCCTGAACCTCAATTTCAAACACAGATTCGACTAATCCTATCTCTGTTGAAACCTTCACAGTTATAGTCCAAAGCCCCTCTTGGTTAAGAGGAACATTAACCTCATAGGATGTAGGGTCTAAAACCGTATTATCCATAGCAATTATCTCAACAACCTCACGAGGTTGCCCATCCATAACAGGACCAAACCCAGTCAAGAATACCTCTGCGTTTGAGTAACGAACTTTAGTGTCACGATTCTCAACGTAGGCTGCAAAATGTACTATTCCTGGGGATGGAGAATAAGGGACAGTTCCGAGAGCAATCTCATAATGATCCGAAAGATTTTTCTGGTATTCCCTGACAGCACCATTAGCCTCTAGTGATGACAACGACAATCCAAACCATAGCCCTTGCCCGGCAACCACAATTGCGATAGCGATGATTGACCTAATACGAGTTCCAACGTGAATCTTTGACTCAGCAGAGATACTTAATAACACTCTAGCCCCTAAACTTTGACACCTGAATTCTTAAACTAGGGAAGTTGCATGATTGGGAGGTGGAGTTGGTACCTCTACTTGAATACCTGAAGGGAAAATTTGCGGACTTTCCACTATAGTTGTGCTAGAACTGTATTGCATCCATCCCGATGATTCTTTATCAAACGCATCGATTGACATAGCATTAGCGGCAATTCCCGCATTCTTATCAAGAAATGATCCCGTATAAGTTTCCATCACCCCATAAGTACCATCTAAACTTTTAGTCTCGTGATGAGAATAAGTATCGGGAAGGTCCATTCCGCCATAATCATGGGTATGGCCAAACACCACAATCAGGTGTTCATGTCCTGAATACCAATCGAGATAATGGTGATCAAAGGAAACCCATACCGAAGTACTCAATACGGAAAAAACGATCATAAGAGTCGGGATACGCCATAAAATTGAGTGAGCCATACTAGGCTCTACTATTAGCTAGGAGATGCATGACCTTCATATAACCAGACGACCTTACAGACCCAAAATATAAGCGCTCTACAAAACTATACTTCGACACCTAAGGCACCTGCCACCGTCTCCATATCCTTATCGCCTCTACCTGACAATCCCAGCAAAATTATTTTATCCTTACCAAGGTTTGGAGCTAAGGTAGAGATATAGTGCACAGCATGGGAAGGTTCAAGAGCTGGAATAATACCTTCCGTTTCGCAAAGCAACTTAAACCCTTCAAGTGCCTGAATGTCTGTGACACTCACATACTCTGCTCTACCCGAATCATTAAGCCAGCTGTGTTCAGGGCCAACCCCTGGGTAATCTAGCCCGGCTGAAATACTGTGAGTTTCAATTATCTGACCATACTCGTCTTGAATAAGATAAGACATACTTCCATGCAGTACTCCAACTTCTCCGGTCGTTATAGTGGCGGAATGTCTTCCAGTTTCCACACCATCTCCACCAGCCTCTACACCAACCAATTTAACCTTTTCATCCGGTATAAAGTCATAGAACAGACCCATTGCATTACTACCGCCCCCCACACAGGCAACAGCATAGTCTGGGAGACGCCCTGCATGAGAAAGGATTTGTTCCCGTGCCTCTCGACCAATGACACGCTGATAATCTCTAACAATCATGGGGTATGGGTGTGGTCCCACGACACTTCCGATTAGGTAATATGTAGATTCAACATTAGTTACCCAATCTCGTATAGCCTCATTTATAGCATCCTTGAGTGTTCTACTCCCAGAATCCACTGACCGGACTTCTGCTCCTAAAAGTTTCATCCTAAATACGTTGAGAGCTTGCCTTCGGATATCCTCCTCTCCCATGTATACGATGCAGTCAAGGCCTAGCATTGCACAAACAGTTGCAGTGGCAACTCCATGTTGTCCTGCTCCAGTTTCGGCAATAATACGTTGCTTGCCCATACGCTTGGCCAGCAAACCCTGTCCAAGAGCATTGTTAATCTTATGAGCACCTGTATGGGCGAGATCCTCCCTCTTGATATATATCTTTGCCCCACCAAGTTTTTCGGTGAGATTCTCGGCAAAATAAAGGTCCGTTGGACGCCCAACAAAACTATTTAAAAGTGAGGAAAGTTTACTTTGAAAATCCTCATCTGTTATAGATTCCTTATAGGCTATTTCGAGTTCATGTATTGCCGGCATAAGGGTCTCAGGAACGAAACGACCACCATAATCCCCGTATCGTCCTAATTCATCAGGCAGATCTTGTCTAGTTACCATTCAAATATTTCTTCCAAAGATGACTGGGTCAATTCTTAAGCAATTAAAACTATCCCTAATTATATGTTCATTGGCATACTAGGTACAAAGGAAGTTAAAAAACCAAGACCATCGCCTGACTAAAACCAAACATATAGATCAATGGATATAACTTTACAGTTGGGAACAATTTTCGGGCTTGGAAAATCAGATGTCTACTTCTTAACAGCTATCACATCCAGCCAGTTACGGGGAACATGTGTTATTCCCATCTCTTCATACGTCTGCCTAACACCCTTTTGCAACGAGGCAGATGCCTCCTTCATCGGAACTCCTGGCATAGTACCTTCGATAAAATCTGAAAATCCGCTAATATCCAGCCAGCCTTCTATGGGTACAGGTACAGTGTCTATCTCTTGTTTTATTATGGTCAAACCATGCCTTTCCATAAGGCCACTATAATCCTCAGGGGTCAACTGTCTCCTAGATTGAACCTTATCTGACCTCTGGGGTTTAAGACCATATTCTCTTCTCAGTATTCGCATTGCCTTGAACATCCATTTACTGTAGAAAGCTAATGAATCTTCATGCTGGCCACCATCATAAAATGACGTATTGAAAGCAAACTTGCCTCCAGTCCTAAGCGAGTTAGCAATGTCTGAAACAACGGCATCTTTATCAGGAACATAGTGGATAGCATTGCAAAAAACCACTGTATCTACAGATTCTTTTACAGCCTCTGAAACATTCTCAACACCAAGTTGAACGTACTTAACTGCATTGTTTGAGATGTCTTTCAACTCTTCCATAGCTGTCTTTAGTGCAATGGCAGAATGATCTAGGGCTATTACTGCAGTGTCTCTAGTACGATTGATTCGTTCAAGAATCAATCTAGTAACCCCGCCAGCACCACAGGCAAGATCCACAACCCTTCTGTCTGAAGCCACATCAGCCATGTCTAACAGACGGGCATTGAGAGTAGAATAAAATTCATTTTTTGAAAAAGTCGCGAACGTAAATTCACTGCCAGTCATAATGCTTGCCCCAAATGCTCCACTTTATAGCCCTTGGTGAAGTCAACCTGTCCGTGCATTATATATCACATAATCCCCTATAAGCACGCACTACAGGAGTCTCCTATAACGATCCATACTTCTAGATGTACATCCGCATATTAGCTTTCCACCGGCAAATCTGGACGAAAAATCGTTATGACCGCCGCAAACCCCACCAAACATGCTCCTAAAGTGAAAGCTCTCTTGATTCCCTCAACAAATGAACCCATTAGTGCCACTTTTTCCTGGGGAAGTGTATTCGCCGCATCCAAACTCATCAGAACAGAGAGATCCGGGTCAAATCCCATAGAAGTCATGCTAGCCACAACCATTGTAGTTCCTACTGCTATACCGCTTAAGTTTCCTGAAGTTCTAACCATATTTACTAGTGCGGAGACAACACCGTATCGATGCTGACCTGCCACATTCATGACAGCAGACGTATTGGGGGCTCCAAATGTACCATTTCCAGCCCCAAGCAAAATCATTCCTACAGAGACTAGAATAGGACTTGAATTCACTTCAAGTCTTGTAAATATTATGACGCCGAGCGTCCAATACAAAAGACCTATTACAGCCAACCATTTTGTTCCCCATCTGTCGGAAAGTTTTCCACTAAGGGGACTAGCCACAGCCATCATTACCGAGGCAGGAGCCAGAAACAAGGCTGCTTTTGACTCAGTAATCCCTAAAACTTGAACCAGATAAAAAGGCATAAGAAAATATGCAGGAGATCCCGACATAAATGCTAAAAATCTAGCCACAATACCTAATGAGAAGACCGGAATCTTAAAGAGCGTTAGATCAATCATAGGATCGTTACACTGAAGTTCTCTCAGTACAAATCCCACTAAAAGCAACAAGGAGACACAAAAACCAGCAAGAACTATCGGGTTGGTCCACCCAAGTCTGTACGAGTAGGTAAGTGAAATGAGAAGCAGACTTAAAACCCCAGCCGATAGAACTGCACCAAGCCAATCAAACGACCTGATACTTCTGGATTCACCATTTTGCTTCGTAGATCCAGTTACGTCTCGTATTACATAGACGGATAAAAGTATCTCCATCCCACCGATAACTGCGATGCCAAGGTACATGGATCTCCAACCCCAAGCATCAATCATAAGTCCACCTAGCACCGGTCCCATCACTGCACCGGTCCCAATAGCAGCCATGTACAGGCCAATCGCACTGGCACGTTGTCTCTTCGGAAAAGCTTCCGCCATGAGTGCCAGGCCGTTGGCCTGAATCATAGCCGCACCAATCCCCTGAATAGCCTTGGCAACTAAAAGAAGATCAAACTCCTGACCAAAATAGGCCATAACAGCACCAACCGAAAACACAGTGAGCCCCGATATATAAATTCGTCTCCTACCCAACGTGTCGGATAGCTTACCCATAGGTAATAAAAGAGCGCTAATAAAGAGAGTGTAAACAAGGTACAACCATTGGACCGTTGGTATATCAGCATTGAATTCATGGCCAATTCTAGGCAAGGCAAGCGTCGTCCCTGTCTGATCAGAAACAGTTACAAAGGCAGCCATACCTACGGAGGAGTAAACCAACCACTTATATGAAGATTTGGCAGTGATATTGGCAAAGATACCGATCAAACTATGAATTCATTGGGAAGACTCAATTGTATTCACTCATTACGGAATCAACACTTTTGCATAACAAAGTAGATATTGCCTTTACTCCCACTGCTATGGAATGCTCTATTGCCACTTTGTCCTCTTCATCTGGTACTCCCAATACGTATCCTATTTGGTCTTCTCCAGGTTTTGGACTACCAACTCCGATACGAATTCTGGGAAACTGGTTACTATCTAGAGCAGATATAATCGAGCGTATTCCATTATGGCCACCTGCACTCCCCTTTGCCCTAATACGAAGTTTCCCCACAGGTAAGTGTATGTCGTCATAGACCACAACTAGTTGAGTTGGGTTAATCCCATAACGACTTAGTAGATAACGAACAGCTTCTCCAGTCCTATTTACATAGGTTCTTGGACGCGCGAGTACTACCAATTTTTTGTCTATTTCTACATCAATTGAGTTAGTTGTTTTATGAGTTCGAGAGAAACGCACTCCCTTTTTCTCAGCTAGAGAATCAATAAGCCAAAATCCCACATTATGCCGACTATCAGCATAATCAGGACCAGGGTTTCCCATTCCCACGACAATGAGTTCAGGTTTCAAATTAACTTTATGCCCTCTAAACAAATTCTTGATGTATTCCAATCCAATCCCCCGAATAGACCCTATTTAAGTAATTCACAACTCTTCTCCACGTCTAGGAGTAATTGATATCAGCCTATCCAGCTTAAATAAGAGCCAAATTTAGACGTTTATGGCCTCATCAAAAGCAGTTACATCGTATTTGCTGCCAATAAGGGAAACTCTAGTCATATTAGCTCCAGCGAAATTAGCTCCCCGAAGGTCCGCATAGTCAAACCTAACCCTGACTAGTATAGATTTTCTCAAATCCGCACCTCTTAAATCCGCGCTGTGCAAATTTGCTCCAATAATCCTAGAAGTCGTCTGCTGTGAAGTAGAGGCAGCTCCACTAAGATTAGATCCTCTCAGGTCTGCATGTTTCAAATTAACGCTCTTCATGTCAGCTACAGAAAGATTGGATCGTGAAATGTCAGAGTTCTCAAGATTTGCCTGATCCAACATACATCCACGTAAGTTCGACCTGGAGATATTACAGTGAGCAAGGTTTGCAGATTGGAAATTGCATCCGGACAAATTGCATCTGGAAAGATCGAGGCCAGATAAATCCATCCCTGCAAATGATCTACTGGAAGTAGCCATTAATATAACTTCTTTCCGCGTCAGCTTAGCCAATAGCTAATCCTATGTAATTAGGTAATTTTTCTTTATTTCCCAACGGAATACAGATAATGAGCCTAGCTACTTTAGCGCATTTGGTACTGTTGATCTGCAACCCCTCCTTCAGGAAGGCCAATAGGCAACTTAAATTCTATTAGATAAGGCCGGTTTTCTTCATTGACGATGTTCAATCCTCGACGTACGGCATCCGCCACTTTAGATTCGTCATCAACCGATTCAGCTTCCAAACCAAATGCTTCGGCGATTTTTACTGGGTCCATCCCTTCTAGAACAACGCCTCCATATTTTCCGGTATCGCTCATGCGACCCTCTGCCTCCCCAAAAAATCCAGCTACTATGCCATATGCCCTATTATTGGTAATGATATAAAGAACGGGAATATTGTGATGAACTGCTGTCCAAATGCCAGAATCAGCGTAATAAAGCGACCCGTCTCCCACAAATCCCACTACTGGCTTGTCTGTTGCTGCAAGTTTAGCCCCAATAGCGGCTCCAACGCCCCAACCCTCCGATCCGCCCGGAGGTCTCAAATAAACATTATTGTTCTCCCCAAGCCCCGATGGAACAGACTCATGGGACACCGCAAACTGCTCATTCGTAACAAATCCACCACCGATCGCCTCTAGCTCAGCATCAACCACATCGGCTACCACTCCTGGCCTAACCACACCATCTTCCAGATTAGGTCTCATGGACTCTCGTCGGGCATTACGCCAAAACGTACCTGCCTCTATAGCTTTTTCTCGCCGCGAGTCATACCTTGCTGAAGGAAAATCTTTCTCAGCTAGAGACAACAACCTTTCCAAAGCATCTTTTTCATCTCCGATGATAGCCAGATCTAGGCCTGGATAATTGGTTACATACTCTAAATCAGAACCCAGAGCTATATGCCTTCCTCCGGAATTGGATAATCGTTTGAATGGAATGTGGTCGCTGGAATATCCGGAACCTTGGTGTCTTGCACCAACAGACAAAATAAGATCGGGTTCATATGCTGATGCGGCTTGGTCAAATTGACCGATGTGCTGTGGATGCTTAATAGAAATACCCCGGTAGTCGGTATGACTATTCGCTACGGCAGCACCGAAGTGAGTTGCAAACTGGGCAGCGAGCTCCTCGCCACCACTTTTCCATATACCATCACCCGCATATATCATCGGCTTCTTCGACTCCTCCAAAGCAGTTAGAATACTAACGAGATCTTGGTCCGATGCATTACCAGACCGTAACCCAACCTTCGAGCCTTCTACTATGTCGGCTGTGATCTGTTGCTTGCCCAACATCGTGTCGTATACAGCAAGGTGAACAGGACCATATGGCGGTGTTCTAGCAACTTGTAGGGCTCTCTCGACAGCGGAAGGTAATCCCTCAGGATCTATAACTGTCCAGTTAGCTTTGACCATAGGGGCGGATATAGAAGACGGACCGAAAGAATGATCCAAATCTAAATTAATCCTATCCACCCAGCTCCCAGTATCTCCAGCGAAAGTGATGACTACTACTGGCAAGCCCCCAAACCATACGTTGATTAGTTGACCCATGCATTGCGCCAAGCCAGCACCGAGATGCACGACCATTACTGCGGGATCGTTGTGAACTTGTGCATATCCACCTGCCATGGACGTAACACTTCCTTCATGTAACGCTAATATCCCATGAATATTTGGGTTGCCATGCAATGCATCAAAAAATAAGGCCTCACGAGACCCTGAATTATAAAATACATATTTGACGCCAGAAGCAACTAACTGCTCGACAAGTATTTCAGAGGGAGTTCCCGTCATTTGCCTTGTATTCATCCGATTTAGCCTCACTATTAAATTACGTAATATGGATCTATTTGAATCGAGGTTAGTATATCTGAAGTTCACATAAACACTTTAATCTTAATCAAAAAACAATTTCACAAGCAGCGTAGTACGATTTTGTTATGCGCTTAGCTATTTATGAATCAGCAAATTACAAATGGATTGTATTTGCCACGGTTGCACTAGGTTCAATCACTAACGTCACCCACCATGGTGGTGTGAGTATTGCTTTACCAACGATTGCACAGAGTCTATCTGTGTCTCTCACTACTGTTCAGTGGGTCATTTTGGCAGAATCTCTCGCAATAAGCGCGATGTTGTTACCTATGGGCAAACTGTCAGACCTAGTCGGAAGAAAACCAATCCATTTAATCGGTCTTTGTCTTTTTGGAACTATGGCTTTTTTTTCTGGGATTTCCCCTTGGCTTAGTGATTCTATAGGTTCATTAGATCCTATTATTTGCATGATATTTTTTAGAGTTTTACAAGGAATAGGCGCCGCAATGACACAGGCCACAGGAATGGCCATGGTCACCTCTGTTTTCGAAAACAATGAACGAGGCAAAGGCCTCGGGGCTCACGGAAGTGTCATAGGAACTGGTGGAATAATAGGACCCATACTAGGAGGATTATTAGTCACTTACGCAGGGTGGGAATGGGTCTTTTGGATAAACGTACCCTTGTGCGCAATAGCCCTGGCAGGCGCAATTATATTTTTGGACCCGTCTAGATTCAGTGTAAAAGACGAGAAAAATGGCTCATTCGACTGGGTTGGTGCCGGGTTGTCGACATCAATAATAATGGTTTTCCTCTTCACTCTTTCTAATGGTTCCAACGTAGGATGGCTCTCAATACCAATTCTGGTCGGCGCGCTGCTCTTTATACTCTCAGTTATCGGATTCATATGGTGGGAATCAAAATCAAATGAACCTATGCTTGACCTAAAGCTATTTCGACGACAACACTTCACAGTCGGAATAGTGTCAAACTACCTTTCCTTTCTCGGTGTGACTTCCTTCCGATTCATAATCCCATTCTTTCTCCAAGCAGTTTTCAAATTAAGCCCAGCTCAAGTAGCTTATGTCCTCATTCCTAACGCGATCAGCAGGATCATATTGGGACCGTTAACGGGATATCTATCCGACCGATATGGTATTAAGCCTTTTACTACTTTTGGGTTAGCCCTTTGCGGAGCAGGGCTCTACATGATGGGACTTATGGTACCCACATCGTCACTAACATACACACTGTCAGCGATAATCGTCTTTAGTTGTGGGTCTGGAATCTTTATGTCACCAAACAGTGCTGGAATATTCATAAGTTCCGCCAATAACAGGCACGGAGTCGTTTCAGCACTTGTGAATCTTTCCCGAAATTCAGGAAACATTACAGGTATCGTCATAGCCACAGCCATAATCGCCCAAACGATGTTGTCTGGTGGATACTCATCAGATGTGGATCAAGTACTTAGTGCCGATCCTCAGAGCGAATTAATATCCTTATTCATATCAGGAATGAGAATCGTTTTCTTTACGATGGGAACATTACAGATTCTATCGACTTTCGCCCACGCAGTAACTCCCAGCATAAAATTAGAGCAGTAATGGGCATTGACTGTCATTAAACAGTCACAGCGACTAATCTGACAATCTTTCTGGGGATCCAGGACGAACCTGTTTTGACCGTATCCAGTCGTCGATATCGGACCGGAAGAATCTCCATTGATGCCCCACTCTGTTAGCGGGTATGTCACCAGACTTAAGTAACTTATAAATTGTCATACGATCTAACTGCAAATATTCTGAAAGTTCCTTGGTAGTCATTAAGTCACTCGAAACCATTCTGGCCCCCTTTCAATGGATGTATATGTAAGCCAATTAGTTTTTTATGACTTTTTATCCAATATTTATGCCATTTATTGTCCAATATATGACTGGAAACATCAAGTAAATGAGCCCTTAATTTGGTATATAAATACATATTATTAAATACATATATGCCAATTAATCTTAAACATAAGTATTCTATTTACGCCACTAATCTTAGGGGGTATCCACAAAGTTCAACTTGACTCTAGATTACTTCAGGAGGAGCATGAGAGTGGTACGTTAAACATGGTCGAAGATCGCCGGGTAGAATGCTTCACTCTTGGAAAAACAACGAGAGATCAACCCAGAAAGAAGAGTTCAAATCTATCCCGCAATACAAGTAAGGGAGAAGTACTATGCCATACGGGGGCAATGACTGGTTAAGTCTCACAATCGAAGAAATCATAGAACCAAATATAGAGATTTGTGACCCTCACCACCACTTATGGGATAAAAGATTAGAAAGAATCCCATATCAGCGTTATCTGCTAGAAGAACTATTGCAAGACATAGAGTCTGGCCACAACGTACGTTCTACAGTATTTATTGAAGCAGAATCTATGATGAGATCCCATGGACCGGCCGAATTACGATCCGTAGGAGAAGTTGAATTTGTCCAAGGGACAGCCGCTGCGAGCGCCAGTGGTATCTATGGCGACAACCAGATAGCAGCTGGAATAGTCGGCTCAGCGAACCTTAATCTTGGCGAGCACGTTAAACCAACATTAGAGGCTCTAAAGATAGCTAGTCCGAACAGATTCAGGGGGATACGACATCGCCTAACTTCCGATCCAAATCCCGAACTAGCGAATACATCAACCCAAGGGGCCCCTCATCAAATGTCTCAGCCCATATTCAGAGAGGGTGCGGCAATTCTGTCAGAAATGGGAATGACTTTCGAGGCATGGCTTTATCACCACCAACTACTTGAACTTGCCGAATTTGCTAGAGCCTTGCCTGACCTAACCATTATTTTAAATCACATTGGTGGTCTTCTACGTATCGGCCCATATCAGGGAAAAGACAAAGAAACCGTATCCGCCTGGAAAGAAGGCATTGAGGCAGTAGGTGAATGTGAAAATATTGTGGTGAAACTAGGAGGAATGGGAATGCCAATTATGGGATTTGACTGGCATTTACGAGATGTTCCCATTGGTTCAGATGAGTTGGCACACGATATGGAACCTTTTATCAGCTACTGCATCGATAAATTTGGAACCTCGAGATCAATGTTCGAAAGCAACTTCCCCGTTGACAAGGTATCTTTTTCCTACCACGTAATGTACAACGCGTTCAAAAAACTGTCAGCTCACTACTCAGATACTGAGCGAGCTGACATGTTTTGCAACAATGCCAAACGTGTTTACTCGCTGACATAAAAGAAGGGGGACTGCCCTGTGTGACAACCACGTCACATATTTACAAGAAACCTTTTGCTTAACCCTCAAACATAATTGTTGGGGGTTAAGCAAATAGAACTGAATCTATCTTGGCTCTCTGGGTCTGGCTTCATTTATCCTGACATCGCGACCCATGAAGTCTTTACCATCCAAGGCTTCGATAGCCTGTTTGGCCTCACCATCATCCACCATCTCAACAAACCCAAAACCCTTAGACCTTCCGGTATCCCTGTCAGTGATTACACGAACAGCGGAGACCTCGCCGTGCTGGGAGAAAAGATCCCTAAGATCATCTTCCGTTGTTGTATAAGCTATATTTCCACAATAGATATTCACGTTCTACTCAACTCCGAACCGCCGGGTAACACTCCGTGCCCCAGCCTACTTAAATATGAAGGTAAATTCTACCACACTCAGATGAGCGTTGATTGTTACCCATAGGCTAGAAAATACTACATCTCGATATTTTTTGCCACATCGTCACTGCTCAAAACGGCATTTTATTCGTAAATATAGATATATCATGGCCTATGATTTTCATATGACAAAGAGAATATAAATCATACCCGATTCGTATCAATTCAAACTATTTAGAGAAATAATCTTGTTTTTTCCGAGAAGTACCGCCGCAATAACTAGCGTCAAAGGTGCTAAAGAAACGATCCTCATAGATAACTGTAAGCTTCCCAAATATTCCTGCATATATCCCACCAACGTAGGACCAACAGAGGAACCTAAATGTGCCATAGACATCACCACCGCGACTGCTATGGCAATTTCCCGGGGTTGAACACCTTTTAGATGAAAAGGGACCATGTACAGAATAGGGAAAAATCCCCAACCAATCCCGTTCAAAACAGCAAAAAGAATAAGTAAGGAATACGACCCAGTTATCGTCATAGCGCAGTAAGTGCTAGCCATAATGATCCCTGCGAGTGCCAAAATCGGTGCCCTACCTCTGACACCTTTCAAACGATAAGCCACTATCACACCAGAAAATCCTCCTGGTAATACATACATTGCGGCAATCAATCCAGAGCTGCTTAACGAAACATCGTAAAAATTCAAAGCCATGGTAGGGAAAAAGCTGTTGAAGGAAGAAAAAGCCATCATTGCACCCGTAAAGCCAATCCCGGCTATCCAGATCTCCCTGAAAGAAAACGCCTTCTTCACCAATGACAGCTCACTTGCCGATGTAGTGATGGATTCGCTTACAAAAGTTTTTGCATTATTTCGTTCCTTCCCCAGAATCTGCCAAATAGCACCAAGAACTAAGAAAAAAGCCCCAAAAGAATTCATGGTTGGCCGCCAGTCCCCATCGAAATAATTGAGGATGGCCGGAGTCAATAAAAGACCCCCACTAACGATGATGCCAAAAAAAAGATTAGATATACCTCCAGCCATATTTGTTTCTCTCTGAGGAAGCCATTGCCTTATGAGAAGCGACCGAGCTGGCTCTCTAGCAATCATAGTTACACCAAAAGCTAATCTTCCGAAGAATAGAGCTAGGAATGTGGGAGCCCAACCCTGAACAAATAAGAATAAAGCTCCCAATAACATCGTCACCGTGACTAAAATTTTGGGTCGGTATCTTGAAGTCCACCAGCTGATCGCAATCATCAATGTGAGATTAGCCCAAAAAGGAGCCGAACTAAGAATCCCCTGCTCGGTTGGTGACAGTGAAATATCGTCTGTAATTGATGGGAGTAAGATCCCAATAGTATTCGCTATCAAGAACCCCGCAGTATTACAAGCAACAAACGCAGAGAAAACCACCCACCTGTAAGGGCCCGCCTCTGGGACTCTCTCTTCTATTTCTTCATTTGTGGGTTTAGGTGAAATATCATCTACCATACCCACCATCCTTTCACTAGGAATCTACGAATTATATGACTTCCTAGCCATAACCAAACTCCATGCTCTTAAGCAACACCTTCATTTATGTTAGTTCCCTGATTCAATACATGGGAAATAGAGAACTTATCCGAATTAGTCTATCTTGATCTGTTTCCGCTCCTCTGTCCAAGTAGAAATGCCGTGATTACCAAAGTTATTGGAGACAAAGAAACGATTCTCATAGATAACTGTAAGCTTCCCAGCGATTCCTGCATATACCCCGTTAAAGCGGGGCCGAATACAGACCCTATATGAGCCAAAGACATCACCACTGCCACTGCAATAGCAATTTCCCGAGGCTGAACACCTTTTAGATGAAAAGGAACCATGTATAGAAGAGGGAAAAATCCCCAGCAAATTCCATTCAAGACAGCAACAATAAAAAGGAGGTGGTATGACTCAGTTAAAGTCATAGCGCAGTAGGTGGCGCCCATCACTATCCCTGCCAGAGCCAAAATCGGGGAACGTCCCCGAGTACCTTTTAGGAAATAGCCCACGATTACACCGGAAACCCCCCCTGGTAATACATACATTGCTATCAGGAACCCAGAACTGGTCAACGAAATACTATAGAACTCTAAAGCCATTGTAGGAAAAAAATTATTGAAGGAGGAGTAAGCAATTAACGCGCCTATAAAACCAAAACCCGCTAGCCAGACTTCTCTGAATGAAAAGGCTTTTTTAACCAAGGAAAACTCACTTGCAGGTACATTAGACTCCTTCACTCCCAAAGTTGTCACAGAGCTTCTTTCTTTTCCCAAAATTTGCCAGACAGCAAATAGAACTAAGAAAAAAGCTCCAAATACATTCAAAGTTGCCCGCCAGTTACCATCGAAATAGTTCAGGATAATGGGGGTCAATAGAAGTCCACCACTAACGATAATTCCATAGAATAAATTAGATATACCTCCCGCCATATTTGTTTCTCTCTGGGGAAGCCATTGCCTTATGAGAAGCGACCGAGCCGGCTCAATCACGATCATCATTATTCCAAATGCTAATCTCCCCAAGAAAAGGGCTAGGAATGTGGGAGCCCAACCCTGAAGAAATAGAAACAAAGCCCCCACCAATATGGTCACTGAAACTAAAATCTTGGGGCGGTACCTTGAGGCCCACCAACTGATCACAATCATCAGCAGCAGATTTGCTATAAAAGGAGCCGAACTGAGAATTCCCTGCTCTCTTGGCAACAGTGATAGATCATCAGCTATTGATGGCAGCAAAATGCCAAAGGTATGCACCACTGAAAACCCTGAAGTACTACAAGCAACAAAGACGGAAAAAACCACCCATCGGTAAGGGCTTGCGTCAGGAATATTTTCTTCTATTTCCTCATTCGTGGATTCTGATGATAGATGATCTGTCATACCCACAACCTTTTTGGGACAAAGTAATCGCCTATATAACCTTGTACCCATGTGAGGTGACTGAGACAAGTTTGTTTTCATCCCATGGATGCTCTTTTGCAACATCTTCATTGATGTCAGCACCCCAGCCTGGAGAAGTGGGAACTGTCATGTACCCATCTACAATCTCTGGTGTGGTGGTAGTCAAGTCATCCTTCCATGGAACATCATCAATATCTATTTCCATGATTCTGACATTCGGCAATGACGCGCACAAAGATGCGCTTACAAAACTAGACAAATGACTGTAGTAATTATGCGGTGCAACATTATGCTGAAAAACTTCAGCTAAATCACCAATCTTTTTAGACTGGCTAAATCCGTTCCATGGAACGTCAATCATGAACATATCAGCCGAATGATTTTCAAAATAGGGTAAGTATTGCTCCATGTAGAAAAGATTTTCGCCTGTACATATCCTCGTCGTTGTCGAATCTTTTATTTGCCGCAAGCTATGTGGGTCGTACATATCAATTTCTAGCCACAGCATGTCGAATTGTTCCAAAACTTTCGCTATCCGAAGACACCCCTCAGTTTTGAAATGAAAGTTCAAATCAAGATTAAGATCAATGTCATCTCCCACTGCATCTCTGAACGTTCCGATTAAAGTTTCTATATGAGGAATAAGCCATTTAGGAGCAATTTGATCAGTTGTTCCGGAGCCCCCAACTGAGCCACCTCCAAACGTGGCATTTTCACCAGGGAGTAGTACATTTGTCTTTAGCGCCGTGAAACCTCGACTTTTTACTTCCTTTCCGAGAGCTGTTACATCCGCCCAGGTTTCAATAGGAGGAGTTCCCAAAATATCCGAGTGTCTTATTCTGCTTGATCCACAGTGAGACCAGTACACTCTAACTTTGTCTCGAGTCGGCCCGCCAAATAGCTCAGCCACTGATATTCCATGATATTTAGCTTTTATATCTATAAACGCGCAATCAAGGCCGGCAAGGGCTTTTGCTGCAACTCCCCATCTGCTTTGTCGAGTGTTAATAGCCATTTCAGTGAAACGCATCTCAAACGCTCGTGGGTCTTTTCCAATCAATGAAGGCTTCAGATCTCTTATAACTCCTTCAATGCCATGGGGTGATTTTCCGTCAGAACACTCTCCCCAGCCCACTAATCCTTCATCAGTCTCAACTTTGACAAACATCCAAGGCCGCCAACCTGCATCGACGATAAAAGTCTGTATATCTGAAATTTTCATTTTTAATTTTCCTTTGGGTGTAAGACTACTATTTAACTGGATGAATAATATTGAAGCTCAGTCATTTCTGACAAATGTGGTCCTTAGGCCTTTAAGTCTCTCCAAAATTTCCCCATCGAGGGGACCCTTCTCCACTGCGATTATTGCTTGCTCTATGTGATCAAATGACGATAACCCAACTAGGGAAGTCGACATTTCTTCAAAACTAATTGAGAACCTGACGGCAGCCTCAGCCATGGAGGAGGCATACCCTTCTGCGACCAAGAAATTAAAATCGGAGGCTCTATTAAAATCCTCATCAAGTGTTTGACCTGTAGCGATAGGAGCAACAGATTGCGCAGCAATCTCATGCCTCTTTGAAGTACCGGTCAGGGCTCCAGCGGCCAAAACCCTGATGGCAACAGTCCCAGCGCCTACACTGGCGGCTAGCCCGGATAAATTTTCATAGTCCTGATAGGAAAAACCAGGGGGAGCATTTTCTACCGAAGAAGCATTTAGCATATTAAAACAAGTATGTATTCCACTTGGACGAAACTGCTCTACACAACTCTTTATGGCCGATGTTTCCCCTAACCCATTAAAGCCCCAATATCTTATTTTGCCAGCACTTACTAATCTATCGAAAACACCAACGATCTGCTCTAATTCCCGCTCAGAAACTACCCCCTGTGAAGGAGAAGAATTCGCACCTATCCTGTCATGGGTATACACGATATCAACATTATTAAGCCCAAGCCGGCTCAAACTATTATCAATCTGAGTCTCTATAGCATTCGGAATGTCCATATAGTCGCTTGGTGACAACTTAACCTTGGTACCAACTACCACCTCCGAGGCTCCGATCTCGCGAAGCACAGCTCCTGTATGAATTTCGGAGAGGCCATCCCCGTACATTCTCGCTGTATCAAAATAGTTAACCCCATGCTCCAAAGCATGCTCAACAGAGCGAATCATCTCTTCATGTTGACCTCGAACCATCAGGCCACCCACTGCACCACATCCAAACCCAAGGACTGAAACATCAATGTCAGTGTTGCCAAATCTACGATATTGCACGGAAATTCTCCTTTATTAAGACATTGACACAGGTCATTTAAACTCTTTTTCCTACATGACACACACTACTCGTCGCAGTGTAACGGATTTTCTATTCTCCTTATGGGGATAATTAAATTAGAATACAAGACGAGCATTTCTGTTAAATTCTAAGCTGTTATGGCAGTAAAAATGTCCCTGGAAACTGTCGGAAACAAAAACCCACGATACCATGGCCTCGATGCGCTGAGAGGGATAGCAATGCTGCTCGGCATTCTAGTTCACGCGTCCATTCCATACTTTTCAAGATTAGTGAATATAGAATGGATGTGGCCTGCCGATGACGACCAGTCAGTCGTTCTACTACTCCTTTTTGACTTTATCCATGCCTGGAGAATGCCTCTCTTTTTTTTGCTGGCTGGCTTCTTCGCTCATCTACTTTTGGAACGCAGGGGACTTCGATCCTTGATTTTAAACAGGATTACCCGTGTAGGGTTGCCTTTGCTCATATTTGGCACCATAACAGCCCTGTTAATTCCTTTACTTTGGATTTATGGATGGACTGGTTCATTCGATCTTCAATCATTTCAAGACACTGCTGCCAAGGGTCTGGACTTAAAATCCAGTGGAGGTGTTATAGCCCATCTTTGGTTCCTATATTACTTATTGTTGCTCTACTCCGTGATTGCTGTCGCTAGATTTTTTTGGTCGGTAAAATCTTCGCTGATACTTATATTTTTATTTTGGTGCATTTTTATTGGTGTTTTAATTTACACTTATGGAGCCGGTCCACTCGAGGGAATAGGCATCTTTAGAGCTATTACTCCATTGATTATTAGTGGTGCGGCTGCAGTTATCGTCACAGTAGCTGGTTTTGCAACAGGCTTGATGAGAATAGCACTCAGGCCTACTCTAATTCACTACGTGAGCGTCGTAACATACTCACGCATTCCCATCGCCCTAGCACTAGGAGCCGCAGTATTACTTGTCCTACGTGGGGAAAACGAAGCTAAGCCTATTTGGCCCATAAACATATTGGACTTGATGTACGCAGCTTTATTTTTCTTTTACGGTTTTGGTTTGTGGAAACGACAGGATCTGATAAAAATGCTAACTCGTACAAGTTCCATGATATTACTTTGGACTTCTTCGGCGATAGCTTACTTCGTACATCTGATTTTATCTGGTATTTCAGACAGTTTAAAATCTACAGGAAACGTCGATCAATTAGAACTTCTTAGCTTCCTAGACAGTTCTTTTTATGGCTTTTCTGCGGCTTTATTAAGTTTAGCTTTATTAGGTACATTTGAGGTCATAATGGCGGGAAGCAATAGTAGGTGGCAGAGGTGGCTCGCGGATTCTTCCTACTGGATATACATAATGCATCTTCCAGTTGTGGCATTCCTCACTTTCTGGCTGGCCCATGCTGGCCGTTCTAATTTGCTCTTGACCTATACAGGATTCAACTGGACAGCAGAAGGTAAATTTTTAGTGTCCTCCTGTCTTACAATCGTTATCGGATTTTTGACCTACCGTTACTTTGTCAGATACTCACTGATCGGAGCACTTCTCAATGGAAAAAGGCAGAAAAACAATGAATCTTGAAAAAATAGAATGTATAATTTTATCGGATGTTAGCTGACATAACCTTGGAAAATTAAGATAGGCCCCCGCGATCGAAAAAATTCTCCCTAGAAATACCTCGTACATACGAGCCTGTTTGCAACAATTCTTTTTCCCATCTATTTCTTAATCAAGTTAGGTTTTGAAAAACCATAACGGAATCAATCAGGAGTTTTAAGCTGCAATTCGATCAATTAAATCTTAGCCCCACTATCCTCGATGGTGTCAAAAAAGCAGGGTATAGTGAACCAACGGCTATTCAAGAACAATGCATACCGCTAGCTATATCTGGAAGAGACGTACTTGGTATGGCTCAAACAGGAACCGGTAAAACAGCAGCATTTGTCTTGCCAATACTGAACAGTCTGGAAAAATCAGATACCAAAGACAGTCGCCCTATAAAGGCCTTGGTGGTGGCACCAACACGGGAGTTGGCAGACCAAATAAATCAAACGATTATCGACTTAGGTTACAAAACCAACCTCAGAAGTCTGGCCCTCTACGGTGGAGTGAATAAAAGCCCGCAGGATAAATCGCTTAAACGAGGAGTAGATATCGCTGTAGCTTGTCCAGGCAGACTGTTGGATCACGTATCTGAAGGCACAATCGATCTAAATCATGTGGAAACTCTCGTACTAGATGAAGCCGACACCATGTGTGATATGGGATTCCTACCAGATATCAAACGAATATTGACACATCTTCCGAAAAGGAAACAGACGCTATTTTTCGCAGCCACCATGCCGGATGACATTCGCGAATTGACTTCGGGTATTCTCAGAGATCCTGAGACAGTACAAATAGGAACAATAGCTCCTGTTCACACCGTAAGCCATACGCTGTATCCGACTACGGATAAATTAAAGAAGAATATGCTGCTTCATTTACTTCGTGAAACGGCAACCGGACAGGTAATAGTGTTTACCCGAACAAAGCGCCGTGCTCGATTTCTTGCAGCAGACCTAGAGAAATTAAAATACAGCGTCGCACCTCTTCAAGGAAATATGTCCCAAAATAAGCGCCGCAGAGCAATAGACGGCTTTCGAAAGGGAGAATACGACCTGCTAGTAGCAACTGACATCGCCTCTCGAGGAATTGATGTTACGGAAATTACCCATGTGATTAACTTTGACATGCCCAATACAGTTGACACATACATTCATCGAATTGGAAGGACCGGAAGGGCTCATAGCAACGGAGAGGCATTTACTCTTTCGGTACCAGACGATGAATTACTAATACGCAAAGTGGAAAGAATCCTTGGAGGTCAGATAGAACGACGCCAGTTAGACGGTTTCGATTATGGCGGCTTTTCTCCAAACATAGTGGGAGGACCGACTGATACCAGGACCCATCGATCTCCCAGAACCAACCGATCTCCCAGGACCAACCGATCTCCCAGGACCAACCGATCTCCCAGGACCATGGGTAGAACGAGAAATTCTGATAGGCAGGAGGGAAACCGATCCACAGCAAGAGAATTCTCTCCAAGGAATAATAAGAATAGAGGAAGAGAACAAAGCTTTTCCAAGAAACCTGTTAGTGATCGTTTCAGTTCATTGAGTGAATCAGGCTTAAAAACTGAAGAACCCCGAACAAGAAGAAAATTCATGGGGTTTCAGGGAAGCAAAACCAAGAAAACTGATCCAACCTCTGACGTCCCTTTCGAACTAGAGGAGTCCGTTGATTCCAAACCACGCGCCAGACAGAATGGTCGGTCAGGGTCCAATCGCCCGAAGTATTTTCACAAGAGAAAGCGAAACTCCAGATAGGGCAGTACACGTATCCGTTGGATCTATCAACGCCCACAATTTACTCGGTGAGTGCTACTATGCCTACAGCTATCAGAAAAAAGATCAAGGGGAACCATCTTGAAGTTTGGACTTTTTTGGCAAGTACCCGGATATGAAGGCTCTACAGTAGCACGCCGACACATCGAAACAATCCAGGAAATAACGTTAGGAGATGAATTGGGGTTTGAGGAAGCCTGGCTTGCCGAATCTCCTTTCTATCCTACTAGGCCAATGTCACAACCACTCATAGTTGCCGCTGCCGCTGCGCAACACACTCAAAACATACGTTTTGGAACTCTAGCCACGCAAATTCCATTGCACCATCCGCTGGATTTTGCGACGTCTGCTGCAACTACTGATATTGTAACCAGCGGCAGGCTGGACTTATGCCTAGGGGGACGGTACGGGGGAGCTTCCAGCCAGGTTATGGGTATTCCTGCTGATCTCGACCAGAATACCAGCAGAGCAATGGTGGCGGAATTTACAAATATCCTACGAAAAGCCTGGAGCAGTGAAAGGCTTAATTATGATGGTAAATTCTGGCAGTTTGAAGATGTTCCTGTAGTTCCTCTCCCGGTGCAACAACCTCATCCACCATTATTGCTTGCAGCAAACAGTGACACCAGCTTCACTTTCGCCGGAGGAGAAGGCTTGGGTGTAATAGGAACCACTTTTAGCCAACCCATCGCCAACTTAGAAAAACACGCCATTAGTTTCAGTAACTCCTCAAATCCGGAAAAATCCTCCCACAACACACAACCATTTCATATCGCAATCTCACTTTTTGTGTCCAAAACTCGAGAAACGGCCCATAAGCTCATGTCTCGTAACTGGCGCGACAGCGACGTCATAGTAGAGGGCCCTCCCGTACACTCTTCAGCGATTGGTGGAGGAAGGCACGATTTTTCATCGGGAGCAGGTGGATGGGGGACGTGGAACTTTGATGAGGCCTGCATTCATTCAATTTATGATGACCCTGAGGGCTGCATAAAGAGACTCAAGGAAATTGAGGATAAAATACCCTCTCTTGATCAATGCATTTTAGAATTCAACCGAAGAGGTAGATTAACCACCGAGGAAGTCCAAGAATCGATGCGCTTATTCGCCAAGCGAGTAATGCCCGAATTTTGCTAACCACTGTTCAAATTAATTATCTGATAATCAATTCAGCTTGATTCCACTGCCTTAAAGATAAGTCACGTATCAGGCAGATTATTACGAGCTGAACTAGCGAGGAGAAGTAATGGTCTCTCAGAAGATAACTGAGATAAGCGTCACTCCCATTCCTGCCTATTTCCCACACGAAATAGGCAGGAATGCAAGAAATGCGGGCCACGGAATATCTGGTATTGAATGGCTGGTACGCGCAACAACGGAAGGGGGTATCGAGGGTCTGACAATTGCAAATGCTTTCATGTCTAATCTCGGAGAGCATTCTGTAGAGGATTTAATGAAATTACTCAAAGAGGTTTTTCTCGGAATTCACATAGATGACCTTTTGGAAATCTCGGATGGCAGGGTAGTTAAGCCAAAACCTAACTCTGGACGGGCCTTCCGACAGAATGGATGGATGAGCATTCTTGCCTATGACCTGGCTGGAAGAGAATTGGGAGTTTCCGCAATTGACTTACTTGGTGGAAAGGTTAGAGATAGAGTACCTGCCTACGATACTACCTTATATTTTCAAGATCTTCGCAATCCGGACCATTTAAACAATGGAATTGCCTCAATAGTCGATGAAGCTAAAGAGGCTCATTCCCTCGGATATCGCCAAATGAAAATTAAAGTTGGGCGGGGAGGTAGATGGATGTCCCCTGCATTCGGCGCACAGAGAGACGCTGATGTGGTCAATTCAATTCGTGCAGCAGTTGGCCCAGAAACTATTCTCTATGTAGACGCCAATTTCGGGTACAAAAACAGACTAGATCTGCTCGAATTTTTTATAAAAGAAACTCTGCCAGCAAATCTGGGTTGGCTGGAAGAAATGATTCCTCCTTCACTAGAAGAATATAAAGAAATCCGCCGAATACAAGAACGCTTAGGATCAAGTGCTTTACTGGTTTGCGGGGAAGTCGACAGGGACCCAATCAGTTACGTGTACATGGATATGGCAGAGGAAGGAGTCTTCGATGGTTATCAGCCCGACATAGTCTCCCAGGGATTTTCTCGGTGGAAGCAGATTGAGACTCAGCTTTCAGGTACCAATGTCGTGTCTCAACCCCACTGTTTCGGAAATGGAAACTTCGGAACTCGAGCGGCCTTAATTTACGGAGCTTCCTGCGAAGGCTTTATATCACTAGAAGATGAACGTATAGCACCGAATGTATACCAAGAGGACGAATTCATATTTAAGAATGGAAACTATGTGGTTGCGGATGCGGCAGGGCTAGGACTTAATGTGGATAAAGAGATTTTTCAAAGAAAGTACAGTCACAATGAAGAAAAAATAGTCCTTTAAGTTGTAAAAACGCAAAAATGAATCAAATTCTCAGTAATCTGCGAATAGTAGAATTAGGAACTGATGTAGCCACTGCGAACGTCGGAAGGTTATTCGCTGCTTACGGTGCTGATGTGATAACCATCGAACCACCAGGTGGACATCCCATCCGTCACCTGCCTCCCACTCCCAACACAGGTGACCCTTTAGATCCTAACAACAGCATACTTTTTGCATATCTGGGCACCGGCAAACGTTCTGTTGTACTTAACTTAGAAGACCCTGCAGACGTGGCCAAAGCATCCGAACTAGTTTTGAGTTCCGATGGAATCATTGACGGATATAAGCCAGGAAAACTCGCGTCTATGGGCCTTGATCTTACTGCTCTCTCCGAGATACAACCCTCTCTATCAATTGTCCAAGTGACTCCCTTCGGACAAACAGGACCCTATTCCCAGTGGACGACCAGTGCTCTCACAGCATACGCATCTGGAGGACAAATGTATCTGACTGGGGATGCAAATAAACCCCCGCTGTTAACCGCGGGACACCAAGCTCATATGCAAGCAAGTCTCCACGCGTTTGGAGCACTCTTGACTGCTATATATGCGGCTACTAACACAGGGATCGGGGACATCGTAGATATCTCTATACAAGAAGTTCAGACGGCCACCCTGGAAGGAGCTGGTCCGGTTGCTCTCTGGTATGGAGGTGACCAAAAACGAGGAGGTAACAATCCAAGAGCTCTTTGGGGAGTTCATCCTTGTAAGGATGGCTGGATCGGTGTCGCGTCAATGCCTAGACAAACTCACTCAGTTCTTGACGTCATGGGCCTATCCGATATGAAAAAGGATCCTCTATTTGCAAACAGCGCCTGGTCACCAGATGCTGATGAATTGCTGAGAATTTTAGTTCCCAATTTCACTATGAAACATACTGCCCAGGAAATATTTGAAATCGCTGACGACTACCGTGCGCCTTTCGCGATGATTCCTACACCGGCAGAACTACTTAAATGGCCTCACCATAAGGAAACAGATTTCTGGCAAGAGGTAACCCATCCAGTTCTAGGAAAACACCCGGTGCCCTCGGGACCGATATGGTTTACCCTCAACCCTGAAAATGCTAGCTCAAAAGTCGATAAGGGCAACTTTTCAACAGCTCCTTTACTTGGACAACATAATGATGAAATTTTTTCTGAACCAATACGCCTCAAGGGGCCCAAAAAATCACTTGTCTCTGGTATATCCTCTATCTCTCAAACACTTCCACTTGAAAACATAAAAGTCGTGGATATGACACAAGTATGGTCTGGACCGTACGCAATGCGCTTCCTAGCAGATATGGGCGCTGACGTGATAAAGGTAGAAGGTCCAACTTTTCCGGACCCTGTTCGGACCGCAGGGGGAAGTCGCACAGCCCCCGCCATTAACCTTTCAAGCTATTTCAATGAATATAACCGGGGAAAGAGAAGTCTTACACTAGACTTTAAGAAAAAATCTGGAATGCAAGCACTAAAGCGGCTCATCAAAACGGCAGATGTATTCGTAGAAAACTGGTCTTCGGGAGTAGCCGACCGAAATGGTTTGGGATATAACGACTTAAGGAATCTTAATCCCAACATCGTTTACATATCGATGCCTGGGTTTGGGCACCAAGGTTCCGATGCATCTCGAGTAGGATTTGGTCCAACCATAGAGCAAATGGGTGGTCTGGTTGCACTTCAAGGATATGAAAATGATGCTCCCCACAAATCTGGAATATCTTATGGTGACCCCATCGCAGGAGCAACATGTGCAGGAGCAGCAGTAGCAGCCCTAATGCATAAGGCTCTCACTGGAAAGGGTTGTTATTGTCTATTACCTCAAAGGGATGGAGTAACTGGCCTTATTGGGGAATACATAATTGCTGAAGCTCTAGGCTGCAGAATGCCAACAAAAACGGGCAATAAACGCAGTGGATACGCTCCACATGAAATTTATCCATGCCTGCCTGATCTTAAACCTAGGCCAATTCTGAGCGTGTTTCCAAACGACGACGAGGACCTAGAAACCCAAACCATAGATACTGTCACGGACCGATGGATTGCCATCAATTGCCAATCAGACAAAGAATGGCTGTCACTTACTCGAGTAGTAGGAGATTCCAGACTTTACGACTCCGCCTATTCTTCGATTGAGGGAAGGCTCGATAACCAGGAGGTTATCGACGATATCATCTCAGAATGGACAGCCACAAAGGATCCTTATGACATCGCAAATTCTTTGCAGAATAGTGGTGTAACCGCGGCACCTGTACAAACGGCATTATTATTGCTCACAGACCCTCATTCGATTGAAAGGGAGAACTTCGTTAGCGTAAAACACGATGTAAAAGGAAAACACCTTACCGCACGGCCAACATGGAGGCTAACTAGACGCCCAAAGCTCCCAAAGTTTTCCGGACCTAGCTTTGGCCAGCACAACGAAACAATTTTAACGGAGCTGGGATATTCACAGTCAGAAGTTGCTGAGCTAGAAAAAACCGGAGCCACGTCACGAGAACTTATAGGAAATAGATAATCACGGGTCGTAAATAAACTATCCCCTATATTCCAACAGCGTGCTCTTCAAATAGCATCCAACATCTTAATTATATTTTTTGCCATTAACCCGTAGCCTTCTGTATTTGGATGCAGACCATCGTGCAATAAATGGGCGTCGGCAGCATCCAGAATATCGAGACCATCAAAATAATAAAGATTTTTATCCCCCACACTAATAAGAATATCAACTGATCTCTTGATTTCACCTCGCATTCCTTTCAACGTAAATCCAACAACATTAGCTGTCTCTTCTCGCCCTGGGGAATAAATAGGAGAAAATATGGCAATAGGCGTTAAGGGATGCTTCTCTCGTATTATCTTTATAAAGGCCACAATATTAGGACCAAATGTTCTCTCATTCATAGAGGGGTTGGTATATACATTAATCCCAACACAAAGAGATATAAGATCTGCGTCGTTATCCCTGATAACTCTGGCTATCAATGGATCGAGATGACACTGGCCGGCATACCCGAGACAGGTAAGATCTGATCCCCGATTTCTAGAAACGATAGAGGGCCAGGTCAAACGTGGAGAAGTAGCATCACGACACTGGGTTATGGAACTACCGTAAGTCACCCATTTTGTAAGTTTTGGCCGAGTTGAAGCAGCCAGTGAGGCTCCATCTGGTATCTCTAACCCCTTAAATCTAAATTCTCCATATTGTGGCAGCCATAACTCTATTTCTTTACTGCCAGGGGAAAGTCCATGAAATTCGAATGTTTCCCTATTTTCTGTAGCTTCGGTCCCAAAATATTCCCCATCAACAAACAAATCTACAGGGCTTCTCTCCTCCAAGGAGTCGCAACTAAATAAGAGTTTTTCTGCATTACTTCGAAAAGTTAATCGAACTCCCGCAGGCATGGCTGCTCTACCCATAAGATCTATGTTGTAGAGATCAATTTCTTCATATGGAATTCTCCACGGCATGACATATTCATCATTAGAATCAAGCGATATAGCACCTAGCCACTTGATTCTGGGGTCATTGGGAAATATCCGTTGAGACATTTAATCACTCGCTTTTATTCCAATTTACGAAGCTCTCGCTGTTAGGCCACGCATACTAACATTCAACATTAGAAATATCGCCAAGCATTGATTAAGAAGACTGCTACCATAAGTCTGACAAGACCTACTAGTTATCCAGAGAAAGGAAACAATATGAAGTTCGGAGTGCAGGTAAGTTGCTACAACACTGACTGGGAGAAGATTAGATCATCAATTGAAACTCTTGAAGGGGGCCGCTGGAACAGTCTCTGGTTCGCGGATCACTTTCTTCCACCTTCTCCAGGGTCACCTGGTGGTCAACGTGATCAGGAGCAAGGCACAGCCTTTGAAGGTTTCACCCTGGCTTCGGTCGCCGCTGGAATGACAAAAAAATTAGAGATAGGACACCTCGTCCTTGGAAACACCTACCGTAATCCGGCTCTGGTCGCCAAAATGGCCTCAACACTAGACCAAGCTTCCAAAGGGAGATTTATTTTGTCGTTGGGAGCAGCATGGTTCGCACGGGAGCATGAGGCTTATGGTTGGGTATTCCCATCCATGCGGGAAAGATCTGATCGCTTTGAGGAGGCCTGTGAACTAATTAGGCTCCTTTTTACATCCAAAGAACCTGTAAATTATTCAGGCACATATTACAGTTTGGAAGAGGCCCCTTTATCTCCCCCATGCTACCGCAACCCTCACGTACCTATATTAGTGGGAGGAACCGGTGAAAAAAGAACTCTCCGCACACTGGCAAAGCATGGAGACATCCTAAATATTGATGGATGGTCTGGCAGGGGAATGTCCCTAGATCTATACCATCATAAAGTGGAAGTACTGGAGCGCCACTGTGAGGACGTAGGTAGAGATCCTTCAGATATAAAACACTCGTTGCTTATGCCTATAAAAATAACCGACAATCAAAAAGAAGCGGACGAATTTATAAAACGGCTGGGCTACCGAGCCTCCGATCCCAGTCATGGAAATTTCGGTGGAAAGCTACTTGCTCCAGAGGATTCCGGTTCTGTGGCCGGTTCCCGAAACTATGTTATTGAACGCATTGGACAATTCGTTGAAGCGGGGGTCGACGAGATAATGTTTGGTGGAATTCCAACAGGAGATATAGAACAATTTGACCAAATTGAACAAGAAATTGTAAGTGCCTTCACCTGAAAAGATGTCCGAAGACAAATCTGAGAAAAAGCTTCCACTACACTTTTCGACCGATCAGCTGTCGATGCCCCTTAGAATACCTCGAATATATCCTATCTGACCAAGATGCTGTGAAGTCTCCACGACAATATGAGCGAGCACACCTCCCTTCGTTATATCTGGGAGTTGTCGATGAAGTGCTTCAAAGGGGCATCTCTTGTCCAGTTCGAGAGGATCAACATTTGCTATATAGTCAAGAGTTTGTTCCCTGCATGCCTCATGGTATTCAAGTAACAGGTCAATTGGTGTTGCGGGCATACTCATAACCTGGTCTGCTGAGTATCCAACCCCGACATCCCTTGCCGGTATGTTGAACCTTTCATGCCAACCACCCTGTACCCAAAGCTGATCTGTCTCTCTAGCCCCAAAATTCAACAGTACATCCTCTGCGCGAGTCGCATGCCACAAGGCAAAATCAATGTGATGTGATGTTTCAGAGGGCATCTCCCGTCTTTCCTCATCTGTTAAACCACTCACTAGGCGTTTAAGTTCACCTTGGTATTCTTCAAGCTGTAGCTTCAGTATCTCTCTAAAGTCCATTTTTCTCCTTTAGCTGGCAGTTATATTCTTTAAGGCAGAAGGAAGTCACTAACAGGTGCTAGTGATTCACATCTATGCTGCTCCAGCTGTTGATTCCCTCATTTTTTGTCTTTCCTCGATGATTGCATCCAGACTCCGAATTCCTTTACTCATTACTACAGGACCGACGGCAAAGAGCGTGACCAATATTCCTCCAATAGCAACAGCAAACGGAACACCTTCACCAGCGTCAGCAAACACTTTAGCAAGTGCCCCCGTGTACATCGCACCCAAAGGCATAATACTCCACGTCATCCCATAAAAGCCCATGACACGACCTCGCATATGATCTGGCACCATTAATTGGAGAGAACTCATAATAGAAATCATGTAGACAGAGCTAAACGCCCCCATGACAAACATAAAAAAGACCGCTAGGGGATAATTTCCAAGCTGTTTTGAACTTATTGCCAACAACGCCAGAGCAAGTCCAAAAACAGCAGACCCCACCACTATCATCATTCCCCTATACCTCAGATTCCCCATCCTTCCAAGCACTAGAGTCATGGCAAAAGCCCCCACTCCACCAACACCCATCATGACACCCTGTCCATCTGCCCCGACCTTCAGTATATCGACTGCAAACACGGGCATCATCGGGATAACTGACATACCAAAAAAGCTATTAAAAAAAGTGATCGCTATCAAAAAAGTAAATATTGAATTTCCCAAGATGAATTTAATTCCCTCGAGCAGATCTGAACGGGACTTTCTTTGCAATCTCTCAGGCTTGACGCCATCTGGAACTTTTAGACGCACAACAACCATAGCCAGGATGAAAAATCCTATGGCCGATAGAAGAAACGAGAATCCCTCTCCCACAACCGTAATAATCAAACCAGCCAATGCCGGAGCTATAATCCTCGTCCCGGTCCAGATAGCACTGTTCAAGGAAACCGCGTTCATCATCACAGAGCGATCAATCAGTATTGGATATAGAGCCATTCTTGCCGGTTGATCAAAAGCATTCACCGCTCCTGCAAAGAAGGCAAGCAAAATCACATGCCACGCTTGCACTATCCCAGTAAACGTGACTGCCGCAAGGACTAATATAATGAAACCGTTTACAGTTTGAGTAACAGCGATAAGCTTTCGCCTCTCCACCCTGTCAGCCAAAACTCCGCCAAAAAGATTCAAAACAATCGCGGGAACCGCGTTGGCAAGACCCACCCATCCTAAAAACAGAGGGTCACCTGTCAAACGATGAACAACCCAGAACTGTGCAAAATTAAGAACCTGGAAACCACACACTGAAGCAAGGGTACCGAACCAGAAGACCCTGTAGGAAGGAAAGGCCATCGCCGGCCCCAGCAAACGGGTAAGAACTCTAGTTGTCGATCCTTGTGGGGAATCTGCAATCATGTCCGTACTCTAACCTATACAGGTCGCAAACAGGAAAATTTTGAATGCTACGATTAACAAGAGTACAGCGACTATGTAGCAAGGAGAGAGACTTTGGGAAACCCTGGTGATGATCCAATATACAGAAACTCAGATGCAGATATGCCATCTTTTGTTGGTGTCTCGACATTTTTACAGAGTCCATTAATCCAAACCTCTGAGGGGCTAAGAGAACGAGGAGTCGAAGTTGCAATCATGGGGGCACCTTTTGATATGGGCGTTGTAAATCGTCCAGGCGCAAGATTCGGTCCAAGAGCCATTCGTCAGGCTGGGTATTTTGGTGCCCCAAATGACGATCTATATCACATGGGCCTACAAGTGTATCCAACTGACATTCTTTCAGTAGCAGATTTTGGAGATGCTAATTGTCCTCCCAGTTCTCTTGAAAGAAGCCATGAAGCCATACAAACCAAAGTTTCTGAGTGCCTCAAAGCCGGTGCACTTCCAATAGTTGTCGGGGGAGACCATTCAATCACTCTTCCATCTGCAACAGCAGTCTCAAACCACTACGGCCCGGGCAAGGTAGGGATTGTTCACTTTGATGCTCATGCTGACACGGCACCCGCCACTTATGGCGGTGTTTTAGCATCACACAGCAGCCCCATGAGAAGACTTATAGAGGATGGGGTTGTGCAGGGGAAAAATTTTGTCCAAGTTGGGCTCCGCGGCTACTGGCCACCACATACCTTGTTTGACTGGATGCGAGAACAGGGAATGAGATGGCACCAGATGTCGGAAATCGAAACACGGGGATTCGATTCTGTACTAGAAGATGCAATTTCAGAAGCTTTGGATGGTCCCGAACTTATATATCTTTCTGTAGATATAGATGTACTGGACCCAGCATTTGCCCCCGCGACCGGGACTCCTGAACCGGGAGGTCTTACATCAGTGGAATTACTTCGGGCTGTCAGAACCATCGTTGGCTCTGTGGAAACAATAGCCGCAGACGTGGTTGAAGTAGCTCCAGATTACGAAGGTCCAGCAAACATTACCGCTGAGGCAGCGCTCAGGGTCATACTGGAAATTTTAAGTTCCTTAGCAAATAAAAAGAAGTCTCTATAGACCCGATTTAATCTAAAAACACATCCCCAGATTGTCCCCCAGTCTTACTGGAAAGACGTGCTCCAATACTCATTCCTCGATCAACGGACTTACACATGTCGTATACGGTGAGAGCAGCCACAGTTACCGCCGTCAAAGCTTCCATTTCTACACCAGTCTTCCCTCTAGTTTTTGCAATCCCCGTTATTAAAATAGTTGATGTCTCTATATCAATATCAAAATCGATTGTCACTTGCGTCAAAGGTAATGGATGGCAGAGAGGAATAAGGTTCGAGGTTTGCTTCGCTGCCATAACTCCAGCGACTCGTGCAACAGCCAGAACGTCACCTTTTTCGAATCCATTTGCATTTACTAACTCAATCGTCTGAGCTTCCATTTTCACAAACCCTTTTGCTACCGCCACCCGATCGGTATCGGGTTTACCTCCAACATCTACCATCCTGGCTTCCCCATGCTCATCAACATGGGTTAACCTATCAGCCTTGCCAGGTGAGTCTTTTTCTTCTTGTTGCCCCATTACTGGCCCTCCCACTAAATTTGGTGTTTTATCTCCAGCAGATGAAACGGCCTTTCCCACAGCTTCCGAATGCGCCAGATGATCAGCCTCTTCATTCAGGGGATCCCCAGCATGTCCTTTGACCCAAACCCACTGGACATTCCTCTTGCCAACTTCTTCATCAAGGGTTTCCCAGAGATCTTGATTTTTGTTTCTTTTCCAGTTCTTCGTCATGGTGTTAATAACATAGGAAGAATCGGAATAAACAGTAATATCAGAATTTTCAGGCAAATCTTCCAAGCCTTTAATTACAGCCAGAATTTCCATGCGATTGTTGGTTGTATCCGGATCTCTACCATGAAGAGATCTTTTGGGCCCGTCACCAGATATAACAGCCCCCCAACCTCCCGGTCCAGGATTTCCTATACAAGCCCCATCAGTGTAGATAGTTATCATTGACAAGAGAATTTCCTCTTCCTAGCCACCTATGTGGTACATCTCAACTTTTTTTCTTGGGCTAGTCATTGACGTACGAATCTCCGAGTAACGATCCTCTCTGTTTGTCCAGGTTCCAGACATGATATTCAGCAATCCCTTATCCGTGATGCCATCTCTCATCGGTCCCCTTAGATCAGTTCCTCCATCAGCAAAAAGGCAAGTAACAATCTGTCCCTCTGGAGATAATCGCAGCCTAGTACAGTCGCCACAGAAAGGTTGCGTCACAGATGAAATAACTCCGAATTCCCCCTTGCCGTCGTCATAGCTATACCTTTTAGCAACTTCCCCTCTGTAGGAAGATTCAATAGGTTTGATGGGAAATTCCTTTCCTATTATTCCCACGATATCGGCGGCTGGGAGTACCTCGTCTAACTTCCAGTCATTTAATGTGCCTACGTCCATGTATTCAATAAACCGCGGGGTGTAGCCGTTGTCCCGACACCACCCTGCCAGTTCAACCAATGTGTTGTCATTAATTCCTTTTTGCACAACCGCATTGATTTTAATTGGATCCAGTCCAGCCTCTTTCGCTGCAGCTATACCGTCTATAACTTTCGCTGTCCCGAATCCCCGACCATTCATCTTACGAAATACTTCGTCGTCAATGGAATCTAGACTCACTGTTATCCTTTGCAACCCGGCTTTTTTCAGACTTTCTGCCATTCCAGAGAGAAGATAGGCATTGGTCGTCATAGCAAAATCCTCTATGCCATCAAGATTTGCTATCATCGATACAAGCTCAACAACATCCTGCCTTACAAGAGGTTCACCTCCCGTCAACCTGACTTTCTTCACCCCAAGTTGAGTCGACAGTAGAGCGACTCGAGCTATTTCTTCAAACGTCAAAAGGTCATTTCTTGGAAGGAATTCATACCTTTCGCCATAGATTTCAGCGGGCATGCAGTAAGGACATCGAAAATTGCAGCGATCGGTCACAGACACCCTTAAATCCCTTAGGGGACGGGCCAGTTTATCCAAAGGTTCGTCTCTCAACATCCGGACACACCTCTTCCACGTAAGTACCTTGCTGCCTCTCTCACTGCAGTACCTCTGTGCGATACGTCATGTTTCTCCTTTGAGGGAATCTCCGCAAGTGTTTTTCCCTTAGGCGGATAAAAAAATAAGGGATCATACCCGAATCCATTACTACCTCGAGGATTATGTGTGATCTTGCCTTCAATTTTCCCATCAAAAGTTACCGTCCCATCACCCGGAATATAAATAGCCACGACACACCTAAACCGGGCCGTAAGATCCTCTTCTGGTAATCCAGACACGTTTTTAAGGACCAACTCATTTCTGCCCAAATCATCTAATGTTTCGTTACCATAACGAGCAGATAAAACCCCCGGGGCGCCGCCCAGAGCATCAACTTCAAGACCGGAGTCATCGGCAAGCGTCATCATTCCCGAAATAGCACCATAACCCTCAGCTTTCAATATCGCATTTTCCTCAAAAGTTGAGCCAGTTTCTTCTACTTCGTACTCCGGGTCAATGGGCACTTCATTCAAAGACAGCAACTTATAGCTGGTGTCGGCGAGAAGGACTAGTAATTCCTGCATCTTCGCCGCGTTTCTAGTTGCTACAAGCAACCCACATGGATCCATCTCATTCATCACATACTCATCCTAGGTTTTAGGTTTTCAATTATAACGGCAGTTGAGCACGCTGGTATGTATAATCGTTTCCACTAGTCATTATCGCTAATAATATGGAGGCCAATAATGCACCTACTGGAAGTATCTAATCCTGTTGCTCAACAACGCGGGATGATGAACATATTAAGAACCAACCCCAGACCTAAATCTCTCGACGGTCTAACTATCGGCCTTGTCTGGAGTGGCACACACGGTGGTGACCTAGCCCTGAATCGTGCTGGTGAAATCATCCAAGAACGTTTCAGCGATGTAAGTATCAACTTCTACACAGGCGGGAACTACCCCACCCCACCTCCAATAGTGAAACAAGCAGGAGAAGAATGTGACGTTGTTATAGGCGCCACTGCTGATTGAGGAACCTGCGCGTCGTGGATGTGCCACGACATGATTGAAATTGAAAAGATGGGGAAGCCAGCTGTACCAATCGTTTCCGGGCGATTTGAAGATGATGCCCTTGCCAGCAGTCGAGCCTTCGGCATGCCCGATTTACAGTTTGTGATTGTCCCAAGAATATATCGGAATCTTGCCGACAACCTTTGTGTAACTCAGACGGAAGAGGTGATGGATGAATTAATCTCATGTCTAACCGCCGACACGACTAATGACACGGTTACAGAAGACCAAGAGTCCACACTAAGATATGAAGGTGAAGACCGATTCGACGCAATCCTTAAAATGAACTCTGATTACACTCGTAGGGATTGGTCCGATGCTCTTCCAATTTTTCCTCCAACGGACTCCGCAGTTGCTGATCTAATATCCGGTACCAGCCTCCCGTCCGACCACGTGGTATGCGACATGCCTCCCGGATTTGGACTTGCCACAGTGGAAAAAATAGCAATAAATTCCGCTCTCGCTGGTGCCAAACCTGAACATATGCCAATAATAATCGCGGCCGTTAAATGTCTTTCTGAAATGGGAGAACATGGTGGAAAATCCCTTTTAATGTCCACAAGTCCTCACGCCCCAATTCTCGTAGTGAACGGCCCCATCGCCAAAGAAGTTGGCCTTAATCCAAGGTCGGCCCTGGGTCCCGGTCGAGACAACGAAATAAACATCATCATCGGGAGAGCTTTTTACCTTTGCCTTAAGAACATCGGGATGTGGTATCCAAATAAAATGGATATGGACACAATTGGGACTACCCGAAAATTTGTTCACTGCCTAGGAGAGAACGAGGAGATGAGTCCCTGGCCTTCTTACGCAGAAGATCGTGGGTTCAAGGCCGGCGAAAATGCTATATCTATTTTTGTAACCGACGGAGAGCTAGACGTACAAGATCAGGGAAACACTTCAGCCGAGGGCTTGCTGAAAACTTTAGCTTACGGGATCACCTTTGGAAACACTACCCTTGGCGGAAGCCAAGCAGGAGGACATGAAAGGTTAATCTTCATGCCTCCTGACGTTGCTGGCCCCGTTGGGGAGGAAGGTTTCTCTAAGAAAGATGCAAGGGAGTTCATACACAAACATGCCAACAATAGCCTTGGAAAGATGATCCAGTACATGCCTTTGAGAGATGCCCGCGTGCATGAAAATTGGCACTATCTGCGGGATCAGACTGAAGAAGAAATACTATCTACCGAAGTCCCATTACTTCATAGTCCAGATGATATAGACATAGTTGTTGTAGGAGCAGATAGAGCCAAAACGTTGGTTTTCCCATCAGGGCCATCTTCTGCAACCGTTGGAATCGATCAGTACAAGTAAGTGGGGGTAACCCTTACTAAATTTAGTTTTTCTTATGGGAGTATTAACGGGATATAAAGTAGTCGAGTTCAGTCGCTATCCGGCTGGATCGATACTTGGAATGCTTTTAGCAGACCAAGGAGCTGACGTTCATAAGATAGAACCTTTAGGTGGGGATCCTTCCCGGGGCACAGAAGAGTTCTCCGTGTGGAATCGAGGGAAACATTCCTCTTCATCCAAGTACTCCAAGAATGTCATCGCTCATTATGCAAATAGTGCTGATATTGTCATTGAATGTCTTAATCCTTCAGAGAAGAACTCACTTGGTGTTACATTTGACTCCCTCTCTCTAGTCTCTTCCGATAGAGAACCTGTGGTTGTATCGATTCCGGCATTTCCAGAAGGCCATCCACTGGAGTGGCTACCTGCACGAGAAAGTCTGCTGTCAGCAAGTTCCGGTGTTTATGCTCTTAACCCATCCGGTGATAACCCAGTGCCGGGTGAGGGACCTTCCTTTCATGAACTTTATTACGCTAGTACCTTCGCAGCTATAACAGCAGCTCCTGCTGTTATAGCTGGGTTGCTATATCGGGAAAAAACAGGAAAAGGACAACAAATAACCGTACCTATTCACGACTCAATGTACCAGGGAATGGGCACTGCATTAGTGAGGCACTCACAGCGACCGCATGGCAGGCAGGAAGGACACCCAGTAATTGCTCGTTTTTATAGATGTGGAGATGGCAGATGGATCAATGTAAATATCTCAATTCCACGATTTCTAAAACCTTTTCTTCAAGCAATAGGCCACATCGACTGGCTAGATCATCTGACTGATAATGAACGGCTGAATTCGGATGGCACCTTTCTAGAAGAATGGACTCAAAAGTTCGAAGAGTTATGGAGTAATAAGACGGCACTTGAGTGGGAAGACTTTATGGAACAAGTTGGAGTCCCTGGAACTGCCTGCAGAACAATTGATGAATGGCTAGACGAACCACAGGCTTCAGAGTCAGGTGCTGTCATCCACATAAATGATCCGACATTCGGGAGGATGAAACAACCAGGATTACTTGTAAAAACTCACGGTCATCTTGGACAGGTCAAAACCCCTGCACCTGAGTTACCTGGAGGGTAATTAACTGTAGTATGAATAAACTTCCTTTAGAGGGTGTTACTGTGCTGGATCTTTGTATAGTTCTGGCTGGGCCAACATGTGGGCGCACATTAGCTCAATATGGAGCCAATGTAATCAAGATAGATCCTGACTTTCGCCCCCCTCAACTTACACCCTGGCTTGATGTAGGAAGAGGAAAACAAAGCATTACCCTCAACCTAAGAAAACCTGAGGGTCTCGACACCTTCCTAAAAATGGCCAGTCAGGCTGACGTCGTATTGGAAGGCTTTCGCAAAGGTGTTACCGATAAACTAGGAATCGGCTACCAAACCTTGAAGAATCTAAATCCTAAAATTATTTATGGTTCCATTAACTGCTTTGGTCAGGAAGGCCCCTGGCAGATGCGACCTGGATTTGAGCAAAATGCCCAAGCAGCAACAGGAATACAACTACGCAACGCTGGCGTTTCTGATCCCCAACAACAACAAAGGCCCCGTCCCGCTACTTTCACTTTGAATGACTACGGAACCGGTATCTCCGCCGCTTACGCCGTCATGCTTGCTCTGCTGGATCGGGAAAAGACCGGAAAAGGGCAAAAAATAGAGGCCGCACTCTCATATACTTCTGCGACTATTACCGGCCCACATCATGTTGATTATCCAGGATATAGACGTCGAGACACAGGGGGCCCAGGGAAAAGAGGAATTGATTCTCTAAATCAGCTGTATGAATGTTCAGATGGTTCTTGGATTTTCCTTTCTGTTTCAAATCGTGATGACTTGGTGGCACTTCAGTCTATTTCCCATTTCTCCAATGTCGATATCCAGTCTAGCAGTCAGAATATACAGACCATATTTCTCAGGAATACAAGTACCCATTGGGTTTCTCTGCTCACCTCTGCTGGTGTTCCCGTCGTAATCAACAAATACGCCTCTGACCTTCATAAAGATGAAGGGAACAGAACAAGAGGAATCATTGTTGAACGAACTTATGGAAATATTGGCGACGAAGAGGAAAATATTGACGGCTCCCCTCATTGGGGTGAAGTAACCTGGTCTGGTAACCCTGTTGTTATGTCTGAATGTGATCTGATTGAGGTGGAGCCCCCTTCTTTTGGTGGTGACACAAATGCCATTTTGAAAAAATTCGGCATCTCAGATTCTGAAATAGACGCTATGAGATCTTCAGGTTCTATCCCAAATAACTTACCAATAGACCTCAAATAGCTCCGAAATAAATCCGTACCTAAAGTTTATCTGAGACCACCCGTGCTTTTTCTGCGAATTTCTCAGCAAAGTAAGCGCATAGCCCAGTGTACTGCTCAGGATCTAGGAGATCCTCAATCTGTTCCGCCGATAGCAAGGAGGCTATTTCCTTTTCTTCCGCCAGGGTTTCATTAAATGCCCTACCTTCATTAACCGCCCTTTGAGCCGCTTCATAAACGACATCGTGGGCCCTTTGCCTCCCTATCTCTTTCCCAAGTTCAAGCATCACCCTTTCAGACATGATCAGTCCACCTGACAGATCAAGATTTTTTCTCATTCTCTCCGGAAATAGGTTTATATCGGAGAAAATTTCATTGAGTCCATCTATTATTTCTCCTGTTAACAGGCAAACCCTATTGATAGCCGTATTGATCATCATGCTTGTTGTTTTGTCGGCTTCGTGCTCTGTTTGCATAGCCTCTAAAGACATAGGAACAAAGGTACGCACTTCCGAGGCCCATGCCACAACATCCTGACTAAGACGGGGGTTGCGCTTCTGCGGCATCGTAGATGATCCCACCGCACCGACTGGAACAGGTTCTTCCACTTCACCAAACTCCTGTTTCATCATTGTATATACCTCCCGCGCCATCTTGCTCGATGTTGCGGCAAGCATAGCCAGAATAGTGATGTACTCTGTCAGATGATCACCGATTGTTCTGGCAGGCATAGACATTGAACTAATACCCAACTCCTCTGCTATAAGGTCTTGTGTCTTCAGGCCCTCTAGACCAACAGAAGCCATTGTTCCCGCTCCCCCTCCTAACATCGCCACAAAGACTCGATCTTCACAACTAGTCATTCTTTCTAGATGTCGGATTAGTTCGTCAATCCAAACAGCAACTTTATATCCAAAAGTAGCGGGTACAGCGTGCTGACCATGAGTACGTCCAGGCATTACATAATTTTTTGATCTCTCAGCAAGATCTGCCAAGGTAAGAAGAAGTCTCCCCAGTTGTTGTTTGTAGTAAGCATGGCATTGTTTTACTAATAGTAGTTTCCCCGTCTGTGTTATGTTCTGGGTTGTTGCTCCCCAGTGAATATATCCACCTGCCTTGGGTCCACAAACTCTATCCAATTCCCAGATAAGAGGCACAAGTGGATGTCCCGTTTTTTTCAGGCCTGAGTGAACATTATCCAAATTCAAAAGTTCTATTTTGGCCTTTTCAGAGATCGTGTCCGCTGCCCATTGGGGTATTACACCCAATTCGGCCTGAGATCTGGCAAGTGCCGCTTCTACATCAAGATAGGATTGAAAAACGGACTTCTGCTCAAATAGTTCAGATATAAAGCTTTTATTTTTTGTCATAACGAAACTCCAAAGTCGTATGTATTTAGTCTTCTCATAAAAACATGTGGATATCTTAGAATTTATTGTTGGCAACTCATAATATTTGTATATAAGTCTGCCTAATTATCAACAACTAATTCATATTATTAAAAATATCCACAAACCAAATAATTTTATCCACATTATCTACACTGTCATTCATGCTAATATTTGTTTGAATCCCACGCCTATCAGGAACATAATCAACAATATCCACGGGATTATTATTATTCTTATTATCCCTTTAAAAACTTCTCCACAAGGAGAAAACTTTGATTGATGAAGTAATAATTCAAATAAAAAGTGGTACGGGTGGGGATGGGGCCATAAGTGGGAGACATGAGAAATTTGTGCCGCGAGGTGGACCAGATGGTGGGGATGGTGGAAGAGGGGGAAATATTGTTATCAAAGGGGATGCCAACGAAAACACGCTTTTACAGTTTCGATATAGGCGCATTTTTCAAGCCAAAAATGGAGGAAATGGGGGGAGTGTAAAAAAGCATGGACCTGATGGTGCTGATGTAGTTGTTAGTGTTCCTGTGGGCACACAAGTATGGAATGGTAAAGACCTCATCGCTGATGTGACTGAGCACAATCAGGAATTTATTGCGGCTCCTGGTGGTTCAGGAGGTTATGGGAATGTTAAGTACGTGTCTTCCACAAACCAGTATCCGGTTATTGCCCAGGCTGGTGAGCAGGGGGAAGAGCTAGAACTAAGACTGGAATTGAAGATGCTAGCAGATGTGGGAATTATAGGTGCTCCTAATGCAGGAAAATCCAGCTTGATTAGTTACCTGACTTCTGCTGTTCCCAAAATAGCTGACTATCCATTCACAACTCTTGAACCAGTACTAGGAGTGGTAGAGCACAGAGATAAAACAATAGTCATGGTTGATATTCCCGGATTAATCGAGGGTGCTCATAAGGGAATTGGATTGGGTCATGAGTTCCTTCGGCATGTTGAGAGGACTAGACTGCTGATTCATATGGTTGATGGTGCTGGAGAGGATCCAGGGGCGACCTTTAGACAGATTAATGACGAACTTCGCTTGTTTGATGAAAATCTCGTTGAAAAGCCACAGATAATCGCGATAAATAAGGCCGATTTGGAGGAAGTTAGAATACTCAGGGAGGAAATACTTCAGTCTCTGGATGTCGGAGATATTGAAATACATGTTGTTTCTGCTGCTACGGGTGAAGGAGTTGGCAGGTTAATTGATGCTGTTCTGATCGCGCTTGGCCCGGAGCAAGTTGGCGATGAGCGACCTTTTAACTCAGTTGTTCATAAGGAAGGAAAGGAAGGAGTTGTAAAAGACAGTCTTCTTTCAGGTGCGGCTGCCATCGACATTCCAGAGATAGGTAACCTTGATATGCAGAAAGATGTTCCCGTGCTGAGGCCAATACCAAAGAGACAGGGTGTTGGCATAGTAATAGAGAATGATGTTTTTGTTGTCGATGCCCCTGGCGTGGAACGTATCGCGGAAAGAATCGATTACGAAGATTGGATGGCTCGCATGCAACTGTATCGACATATGCAGAAAACAGGCGTTGTAAGAGCATTAGAAGAGGCAGGAATAAAGCAGGGGGACACGGTCCGTTTAGGTACCGTTGAATGGGACTGGGATTAATTTGCCGCAGCTGTCGGGATCTGAGTCAGTAGAAGATAGGATTGGGTGGAGACTTTGGGCTCAGTTGGTCGTCGTGTCATCAGGAGTCTTTCTAGTCGCTCTTGATGTCACAGTTAACGTCTCCTTACCGGCAATATCTGACTATTTTTCGGCTGAACCAAGAATTGTATATTTAATGATTACATTCTATTTGGGGACGACTATAGGCCTCCAGTTGGGAATCGGAGGTGCAGGAGATAGTTTCGGTCTTCGAAGAATTTTTTTGATCGGGCTTGTCGTTTATACAGCAGCGATGGTTGCGATCAGTTTATCTCCTACCATCAATGCCGTTATAGGCTTCAGAGTGCTGCAAGCCCTAGGCAACGCTTCGTTAGCGGCTATTGCCCCCGCTTTGGTTACTTCTATGTTTCCCAGGGAAATCAGGGGACGAGCTTTAGGAGTGATGACGGGGATAGGGACGCTGGGAATGATATTAGGCACCATATCCGCTGGTGCCTTGCTGGAAATATCGTCTTGGAGGTGGATTTTTCTTTTCAGGATACCTTTTTGCATTGCTGCAATTGCGGGGACTTTATTTTTCTTGCGAGGGGTCGGTGAAAGGGTAGAGGAACGCAAGAAATTTGACTGGCTTGGGGCTGTCCTAGTTTTTGTTGCGATGACAACCATAGTCATCTTCTTGAATATAGTAGCGCTGGTCGGCTGGGTTCGGGGTGAGCCCATTCTTATCTTGTTGCTGTCAGTCACTATTTGGGTAATTTTCATAAGGCGTCAGAACGTATTTGAACAGCCGTTAATTGACTTGGGAATTCTAAAAAACATGGTAGTGGCCGGGGGGCTTGTAGCTAACCTCTGCATGTTTATGTCCACATTTGTTAATGTTTTTATACTTCCGTACTTTGTCTCGGAGATAATGGGGGCTTCAGCGACATCCCTGGCAATTTTACTACTGGTTAATTCACTCGCACTCGCTCTATGTGCACCTCTTGGCGGGTATTTTTCTGACCGTGTCTCACCTGGCCCGGTGACCATAGTGGGAACGATATTAATAATCTTGGGATTGTTGTCGTATCAGGCAGTTGCAATAGGAGTGTCTGTCATGGCCCTAGCGGTGCGAATGACGATCATTGGTGCTGGCATGGGATTATTCCAAAGTGCAAATCTTAATCTAGTTATGACTAGCGCAGGTAAGACAAGTTTAGGAACAGGTGGGGCTCTTTCCTCAATAACGAGAGGAATCGGGAATGTGGTCGCCGTGGCTCTTTTGGGAGGATTATTCACGGAGGCTTATTCTTCTGGAGGCCACGGGGTGGATATATTATTTGCTTCAACGAAAACAGAATCCATTGTTGCTTATCTAGCTGCGTTTAAGTTGGTATACTTCGCCGCTGCGGTAGTCGCATTCGGATCCCTGATAGCGTCTGTTGTTGCTTGGAGAAGAACTTCGTAAGGTGCTGGCAGTGACGGAAGGAAAACCATACTGGCTCGTTGCGTGGCATGGAATGTTAAAAATTCAGCGGACAGAGAAGAAGAGACTAAACTAATTAGGAGGCTGAGAAATGGCTAAATTAAAAGGAGCATTATCCGGCGTGAAAGTTGTGGCCTGTTCGACAGCGCAGGCAGGAACGGTGCCCTATGCGTTAATGGCAGACCTAGGAGCAGAAGTCATAAAGATAGAGGTCCCCAACGGAGGAGATAATTCACGTAGAGCTGGAGAATTGAAGGGTGAAGTGAGTTCTTTTTTTGAGACTAATAACAGAGGTGTTAAAAGTTTAACGTTGAATCTTAGGACAGATGAAGCCAAGAAAATACTCCACGAACTGGTAAAAAGGGCCGATGTATTTGGGCAAAACTTTAGACCAGGAGCGGCGGAACGGTACGGGTTTGGGTATGAGGAACTAAAGGAAATCAATCCGGCACTTGTGTACGCCTCTGTGTCTGGTTATGGACCTGATGGGCCTGATGCCGCTCTTCCTGGAACAGACGCGGTTGGGCAGGCTATAGGGGGAGTCACAGAAGCGTTCTCTATACCAGGACAGCCGATGCGGACTGGGGTAGCTTCAGTAGCAGATGAAACCTGCGGAATACTAACATTTGGAGGGGTTCTCGCTGCTTTAATCCATGCAAGAGAAACAGGTGTTGGGCAAAAAATTGAGACCTCTCTAGTTGGTAGTGCTTTCCGCCTTATGGGTTGGACAATGGCAACAACGATGTGGAAAAACAAGCCACCAATCACAGGGGCTCGTATTAATGGGACAAGAAACAGAGCTGGCATTGCAGCCTGCTTTAATGATGCTGATGGAAGGCCTCTGGCTATGCAGTTAGATTCAAGACATTGGCTTCCTGCGTTGGAAAGCTTGGGATTTTTAGAGGCAATGGAAGAGGCAGGGTTGACCGACCTGGGAATGGCATTTGAGTCGGAGGAAAAAAAGAATTCAATACTTGACAAACTTGCGGAACTTTTTGCAACAAACACCAGAGATAATTGGATAAATATCCTTCGATCCGCTGATATAGTCGCTGCTCCAGTCAACACCATGTTGGAGGCTTCTCAAGACCCAAATATAGTGGAGAGTGGGTACGTAAAAACGGTAACGCATCCCGACTTAGGTGAGGAGATAAGAATCCATGGGACACCTTGGAAAATGTCGGAAACCCCGAGTAATCCCGGTTTCGCTCCGAAACTTGGAGAGCATAATGAAGAGATACTTGGCGAATTAGGCTACGACTCCGAGGCTATTAGTCATTTGAAAGAGATAGAAGCTATATAAGTAATGTCTGATTACTGAGAGATTAGTTATTCCAGTCTTTGTTTCGGATGGAGGAAACGTTGGTTAAGTTTGATTATTTTTATGGTGGTCATGTTGAGATGCCTGATGCTGGATTTTCAGCCACTCCCGTGGGGGAGAGAAACCTGTCAGAGGAATTACTAGCTTCTTCCTTTTCGGAAGCCAAGGCTATGGCAAAGATTATGGATCCTCTGGGATATGACACTCTTTGGATGTCTGAGCATCACTTTCAATCGGAAGGCTTCGGAGGTATTCCTAATGTTCATATGACAAGTGTTTACTTAGCTGAAGCAACTCAAAATATGAATTTTGGCGCTTTCTTTAGTATTGTTCCTGCTTGGCATCCTTTAAGGTTGGCCGAGGATTTTGCCTCTGCAGATGTTATGACCGGCGGTAGAGTGAGATTTGGGATAGGCCGCGGTTATATCTTGAGAGAGGTAGAAACGTTAGGTTCTCCCCTCGAAGATGATGAAGCAAATAGAGACCTGTTTGAAGAACAGGTGGAAATCATTATCAAGGCTTGGGAAAAAGACTCATTTTCCCATCGAGGGAAAAATTATGTAATACCAGCCGATGGAATGCATCGGGGAAAAAAACTTCAAGAGATTACACTGGTCCCCCGACCTATTCACAAGCCCGTGGATTTCTGGCAGCCGATTGCGAGTGGGAGCCAGAGAGGAATGGATTTCATGGTTAAACATGGGATAAAGGGTGTCATAGCAGGAGGAACCGCTCCGGGGGGATCAGCTGAAAAAACTGCTCTTAGATGGAAAGAAACATTGGCAAAGGCAGGACAAGAGGTGGAGGTAGGAGAACGTCTGGCTTTGGGTGTTCAGATACATATGGCAGATTCTGAGGAGAAGGCTATTGAGGAAGCAACACCGTACTTTGAGGAACAACTTAAAGTACTAGCACCTTTAGGGATGATAAAGAATTTGTCGGAATATCAAATCGAAGCAACAGCCGATCCTGGCATAGCCCCATCAGCCGGTCTACCTACTCTGCAGGATGGGGTTGAGGATGGGACATGGATCTGTGGCCCACCTCGCAAAATAAAGGAAGAGATAGCAGGAATCCTGAAAAGATTTCCAAAGATAGAAAGATTATCTGTGGGATTAGGAGGCCTTGCTATCCCGCCAAGTGTTATACGGAAAGACTTGGAATGGTTTGGAAAAGAGGTTCTACCTGAATTCAGAGAAAAAGATTAAGAATTTTTAAGTAATCTGGTTCTACAAGTCATATACATTGATATAATTCTTACTGACGCCGATGTAGCTCAGTGGTAGAGCAGCTGTTTTGTAAACAGCAGGTCGTCGGTTCGAACCCGACCGTCGGCTCCATATCTTGCGATTATTGGGGGATTGGACCATCGATCTTCCAACGGTACAAATTACCCAGCCATATGAGTCGTTTATATAGCTGCGGGCCGAACCCTTTTCTGTGACATTAAGTCTCTGATGACCTTACTTATAATCCTCTGCAATCCCTGGCAGTCATACTTATTATGTTGTTTTCTGTTCCGCGAGATTAGCAAATCGTGACTGTGAGGCTTGTCTACTAGAACAAATAGGTTAAAGTAACGCCCAAAGTGGTTTATAAGAAGTTCATAGATGATGAAGGTCTCTAATGTCCACAGAAAACACGAAAAAAAATGCTGATCAGGCCCAACCAGATGATAGCAGTCATGAAATAGGTAAAGATGAAACTCAATATGTAGATGAGCCATCCGATAGTTTATCGATGGATGCATTCGAATTTATTGGGAGAATGGCGAATAATCGAACAAATGAGAATGAAAAGGATAAGCCGAGAAAATAGCATTGACAGATATGGAGGTTTGATATGAACAGTGAGGTTGAGGTAAATATCATAGGCACTGGCAAAGTGAAGTTTGGTTTGGAGTACAGGGATTTACTTTCCGATCAGGGTGTGTGCATTAATGTGTTCGGTGAGGTGGACGGCGAAGAAGTCGAGTTGCTGAGGTTTGATTGTTTCGATCATGAACCCCATTATCACTATGGTCCCGAAAAACAAAATAAGCGCTTGATGCTGGACTCTACAACGGAGGGTGACTCGCTGGATTGGGTTCTGAATAAATTCTATAGCCGTCTCCCTGAAATGATCGAAAGGGCTGGATACCAGGAACTATCTGAATATGCCCAAAGTACGGATATGTCCGGTGTTATTGACCAGGTGTCAGAAGCTGCAAAGCACCTATCGGTGTCGGGAAGAAGAACCGTTATGCATGACCGGGGGGACGTTATTGTCGAGGCGGGGCCCGTACGATTTGGTGTTGAGTATAGGTACTTGTCTAATGATGAAGGAGTGGCGATTCACGTTCTTGGTGATGTGAACGGTGAAGAAATAGAGTTGCTCACATTTGATTGCTTTAAGAGGGCACCTCATTATCACTACGGGCCACGCGCAAAAAATCAACGCATGTACCTTGACCAAACAGCTTCTCCAGATTCTCTTAAATGGGCCCTTGATCTACTAAACGGCGGTAAATTGGGCCCTATGCTTGAAAAGGCCGGATATGCAGATCATGCCAGTCGGCTAAACCCCACTATTTTGCTTGAAAGTTTGAAGACTGTGTCACAGACAGCGCTAAAGATGGATAAAGAGGCTGCCGCGTCGTAGTTTCATTGGTGACCTGGTAATGGCGGATATTTAAATTATTTATTGAATTCTGGAATGATGTACTTTCCCCAGAGTTCGATAGATTCCATGACTTCGGCATGAGGAACGGTTTCAGTCTGCATCATGACCATCATTTGATCGATGCCTATCTCCTCATGTTTTTTCAGGGCTCGTATGCAGTCGTCCGGGTCCCCCGCTATCACAACCCCTCTTTCACAAAGCGTGTCAGAATCTAGATCCTCCCAAACTTTATGGGCAATGGCCTCGCCTCCGGAGAAGTCTAGAGAGTTATTAAACTCGGGCTCTTCATTACCCTCCACGTACCTTGAAAAGTTCTGTTTCAAATGGTCCGGAACTCCTCCCCACTTCTCAAGCAGCTGAGCATATATATCCTTTTGACCTTGGACGTATGGACGGTCCGGTCCAAAGAAATTTTTTAAGGATTCCGCGCCCATTTCCCTAGCTTTCTGACCATCCTTTAAGCAGACTCCTAATGTAGAGCTTGCCCATTGGTTGTTCACCACTTTCCCAACAGGAGATGCCTTCTTTATATCTTCTTTGTATTTCTTAACGTAGGGGGCAAGTGAGTCTGGAGCACTCGAACCAAAGGATAAAACTCCTATCCCTTTTGAAGCAGCAATTTCATAAGTGGCTGGTTGAAGCGCTGCAACCCATATTGGGGGATGATCCTCTTGAAAGGGTTTAGGGAGAACTTGGCGTTCTGGAACTTGCCAATATTTTCCCTCGTGCGAATACCAGTCTGAACTCCATATTTCTGGAACCATCGAAAGAGACTCTTCCCACATGTCCCTGCTGTCTCTAGGGTCGAGTCCCATTCCTGTCAGTTCGTAGGGGGCTGATCGACCTGTGCCAAAATCGACTCGGCCATCCGAGAGATGGTCCAACATAGCGACACGTTCAGCAACCCGTACGGGGTGGTGGTAAGGAAGGATAACTACGCCAAGCCCGAGACGGATATTTTCTGTCCGTTGGCTCAGGGCTCCATAAAATACATCGGGGCAAGGTGATGCTGAGAATCCGGTTAGGAAGTGGTGTTCAACGAACCAAACGTAGTCGAAACCTGCCTGGTCGGCAAGAACGCACTGCTCCATTGTTTCTTTAATGACGAGGTGATCGTCGAGTTCGGGTCTCTGCATTTCATATTGAAGTGCGAGTTTCATTTGGCGGATCCTCCCATATTTCTGTCTAATGAAGTGGTTCGAAAGGTTGTTTTCTTGAGCCAGATCATACCCGAAAAGTGATTGCTGTTGCAGCAATAGAATTGAGGCGGTAGGTGAGATGGCAGGCATTTCTAAAATGACAGAGTGAAGAGGGTGCTCACTGTAAATTAAAGAGCAATAATTTATGTCTTCAGGGGGGATGAAGAGCACCACTGTTTTATTAATTCTCTTAATTTATCTTTACTTACCCGCATAAGACGTTGACATAGAGAAATTACGTTTTACCATGAACGACATTGGATACCTTAATGAGTTGGTGGGAGTGCGCGCATTTCTAAAAAATGTTGTGGTTTCCACGCCTGATAAGGCAAAACCAACAGGATTGTGATCTTTATATTCGGTTATGGATATAGGAGGATTTTGATGATATTAAAAGGAAAATATGGGGTCTTGGTACTTGCGCTGGTTGCTGTCGTAGCACTAGCTGCTAGTGCCTGTGGATCCTCAGAGGAAGCAGCGGCGCCATCAGCGCCTGCCGCCGCCGCCGCCGCTGCTCCAGCAGCAGCAGGGGGAGGCTCCGCGGCCGCTCCGTCTGCTCCATCTGCTCCGTCTGCTCCAGCAGCAGCGGCGCCAGCTTTAGCAGCAGTACAGGGTTCCTCAGCACCAGCCGCATCGGGAGGGTCTGGAAGCTCAGCTTCATCTAGCTCTCTCACGGTAGAGCCTGTTGAGCAGGTGAGTGCAACCGTCACGGTTGTGCTTGATAACGTGGGAAGTCCCCAGTTCCTCAATGGAAAGGGAACCTGGCCGGACGTTATGTTCCACGGGTTTTTTGGGTTCCAGGAACCTGCCCTAGGGTGGGAACCTACCTTTGATGACCAGGGTAACGCTATCGTTAACACTGACCGTGCCTGCCACGCTGGCTATGTTGCAACAGGTTGGGAAATGATTGTGCCTAAGAAGGGTGGCGGAGAGCTAACCATGGAAGGTAAAACTCTTGCCGAACTTGATCAGGCAGATCTGACAGATCCGGACGAGCAAGGCACAATACGGGTCCATATACGAGAGGGGATCGATTTCTACAGGATAGTAGACGGAGACATGGTAAATGTCGGTGAGCTGACGGGCGAAGACTTTGCCTGGTCCTTTAATGACGCTGGAGCTGACAACATTGAGTCCGCACACTCAAACTCTTCTCAAGCGTATGAATACTATAAAAAGTGGACATCGCCTTCTAAGTACGTTGCCGAAGCCCCCAACAGGGCCTTCATAGGTGACGGTCTTCAGGATGCTTCTTCAATATGTCAGGATGCTGTGTGGATGCAGTCCAAGAAACTCTATGACGAGCTTGGAACCACATTTGGCGTACCGCATGGATCCGGTCCTTTCGTTGTAGAGGAGTGGATGGCTGCAGAGAGAATCGAGGCACAGTCTCGAGTGGATCACTGGAAGCAGAGTCCTGCTTTCGACAAGATTGTTTTCTTACAGGCAAATGAGGCACAGCAGCGCTCTGCTATGCTCCAAACTGGAGCAGCTGATATAGCGGCAGCCTCAATTCAGGACGTTGGCCGACTTGATAAGGCCGGTTTCAGCTTCCACGAAGGATTGGACACAATCAACGGTAACTTCATGTATTTTGCCGGTAACAACTGGTCCTTTGCCTATCCACCCGGCTCGAAACTTCCTGACAAGGATTTGTCAGGAACGCCAATGATAAGGCCGGGATTCATCCCAACGGACAAGTACCCTTGGATTGGAGACCCCCGCCTAGAGTGTGTGGGGATTGATCGAGCAGCCGCTGGCATTCAAGATGAGCCAGGCGCAGGGTGTACGGTTGCTAACTTCGACTTTACCTTCGATGGGTTTGATGCTCAGTTTACGGATGACTCGGTTGGTTTCGACTTTAGGGATACCGACAGATTCTCTTATGACACCCCACGAATGAACAGCGCTAAGGCTTTCAGGAAGGCGCTAGCCTACTCGATTGAACGCGATCTCATCGCGTCATCAGTTACAGGCGGATATGGTGGTGCTGTTTATGGTGGCGCCCAGCCAGGTATGTCACTGCATCAGCTACATCCTGAATATCAAGAGCGATGGAGCTATGCCTTTGATCCAGACGCGGCCCGGGCACACCTGGCTGAATCTGGAGTGGAGCCCGGATTCGAATTTGAATTCTTCTGCTCGCAGGGTAACGGAACCTCCTTGGAGGTCTGTGAGGCCGTCGTAGGGCAGTGGAAGGAGCACCTCGGACTTGAGCCATGGATAGACAGCACCCAGTATTCATCCAGGCGCCCGACGATGTTAGGCAGGGAGCTCCACGTACCGTGGATGACTCGCTGGGGACCGACAAGCAAACAGGGTCGTCTTGGTGATGGTGGTGGAACAGCAGGTGGTGGTCTCTGGCCATTGCCGGCTGGTGGATGGAACCCAAGCCTTGAGGACAACTTGTACTGGTCGAACCGTGAGGACACAAGAGTGCAGGCGAAAGGCTCTGCTGAGAACCTTGCCACCCGTGAGGCGATGTGGGACGACTATTTTGACAAGACTCTGACCATTGGTACAGTGGAAGTTCCGGTTCTTATCGGATTTAACCCGGAGACCATAAGAGGTTGGGACCTTCGTCCATATGATCTCCCCAACTCGTTTGAGACTATCGTTCCTGGTAAATAGATTTTACCTGCGAGATGCAGGATATTAATATGTCGGCGTTCTCTCCTGAGAGGGAGCGCCGGCATATTGTGTTGATGAATAGAGCGACAGGTTATTTTTAAGGATGTCTGTCGAGGAATAATTAATGACAAGATTTATAATCCGGCGCTTTATCTTTCTGATATTAGCGATTTTTGCTGCGACACTAATAGTGTTTGCACTATCACGCCTGCAGGGTGACCCCCGTAATGTAATGCTCAATGTTGGCTATGTGTCTCCGGAGCAATGGGAGGCCTGGGGAAAGGATTTTCATCTTGATAAGCCGGTAGTAGTTCAGTATTTGATTTGGATTGGCAAAGGGATTTTCCAGGGAGATTTTGGAACTTCTCTGAAAACTGGACTGCCAGTGCTGGAAATGGTGAAAAATTTTGCACCTGCCAGCATCCAACTTGGGTTGTCAGCGACCCTATTTGTTCTTTTAACTGGGATTCCGATCGGGATTATGTCAGCTGTAAGGCGAGGGACGCTTCTTGATGCATTTGGAAGGACCTTTGCTGTCTTTGGACAGGCATTACCTCCATTCTGGTTAGGAATAATGCTGATATTAGTGTTTTCAGTAAATTTGGACTGGCTACCCTCTGGAACAAGAGGCCATGATGCAGCTAGTGCTTTTGACAAAGCCAAGCACTTTATAATGCCGGCCGTTACTTTAGGGTGGCTGGCCTCTGCAGGATTGATGCGACTGGTCAGATCCTCTATGTTGGACGTTCTTGACTCTGAATTTATTAAATTAGCTCGGGCCAAAGGTGTTGGAAATACTTCAGTTATCTGGAAACATGCGTTTAAGAATGCTCTTATTCCCCCACTAACTTTCTCCGCCTTGATTCTCGTCGGCTTTATAGGTGGAACAGTTGTGACCGAGACTGTTTTCGCCTGGCCAGGACTTGGCATGATGACTTACACGTCCATTTTAAACAATGATTTCCCTCTCATGACTGGAGCGGTTCTTGTGTTTACCATTGTTTACGTCTTTGCCGTTTTTGTAATAGATATTCTGTATGCCTTTATTGACCCAAGAATCCGTTATAACTAAGGATTTATTTTGACAACTCCTGCTGGTCAGCAAACACTGGAAGAATTGCAAGATGTGAATCGGGAATCCTTCCTGAACAGAACAATTTATGTACTTAGGCGATGGCCTTTAATCCCATTTATCATTCTTGGTACTTTGATTATCTGTGCGATTTTCGCTCCGTTGATCGCTCCTTATGAACCAGAAAAAGATCAATTGAGGGCTGTTCTGGCCAGCCCTGCCTGGGCGGAACCCTGCGAGGAAGGTCAGTTATCAAATAAGTTTGAGGCGTGTAATACAAATGGCGTTCCACTTGGAAGGGACGAAAAGGTTTACCACTTCTTTTTAGGTGCGGATCAGCTTGGACGTGACCTTCTTAGCAGAATTATCTTCGGGGCCAGATTGTCTCTCAGTCTTGCCGCAGTAGCGATATGTGTTGGGACCGTTTTTGGCACCTTGGTGGGATTAGTTGCGGGTTACTACGGTGGGATTATCGATGAAATAATAATGCGTATTGTTGATGTGTTTAACGCTATTCCTTATCTACTGTTGGCAATAGCACTCGTCTTTGTTTTGGGACAAAGCTTTGCGGTCGTAGCGTTTGTTTTGGCACTGGGAGCATGGGCTGGTATAGCCCGTCTGGTGCGAGGGCAAACATTGCAGGTCAGGAGTTTTGACTTTATCGCGCTAGCACGCGTTGCTGGCGCTTCGACACCAAGGCTTATGTTGAGGCACTTACTGCCTGCTGTTGGAAACACTGTGGTTGTCGCGACTACGTTGCAGGTGGGCAATACCATTTTGTCGGAGAGCATTCTATCGTTTCTGGGTGCAGGCGTTCCTCCACCAACTCCATCTTGGGGTGCTGATATTTCCAATGGAAGGGAATACCTCGGTTCGGCGTGGTGGGTTGCTTTCTTCCCAGGAATGGCTATTTTCCTAACGGTACTGTCCTTCAACTTTTGTGGGGACTGGCTTCGTGATCGCTGGGACCCGAGGCTGCGACAGATATAATTGAACCGGTTACAATATTTTCCTAAGTTAGTTGGTTTTCTGGGTTGCAGTAGCAATGCAAAAATCACAGGATTCCCTATTGAGTCTGTAGATGATTCACAGGGCTGGTAGGTTAATTTGCTGAAATGGTTCATAGTAGGGGCAATAGCCGTTGCAGTTGTACTTATTGGCTCGTACGGCAGAATACCTTTTACAAAGCTAAGCCTGGCAACGAGTGAAGAAACTCAGGCGGAGGCTATCGCAGCAAATACCCCCCGAAAGCCTCGTTCTGAAGCCTTATTTCAGGTAAGAAAATTCTTGGAAGAGGAATGTGTGAACGGGGAGATGTATTTGAAAAACGCTCACCGGTTTGAAGCAGTTTGGATGCGAATGCCGTGGACGAATGACCATCACTACCGGGAAGGCCACGAATGGACCGTCACGGATCAAGCTTCCGGTGCTTTCTGGCGGTATTATGAGGATACTGGAAAGATTGTATCTGTTAAGGCAGATTGCTAGATTGGCGAACTAGATGTTGAACTGGGGATCCGAATAATTTGTTAACTTATCGAAGATTTGTATTCTCCATCGTTGTGAATCGACTACCAGTAGTCTCGACTTTCTAGCGTCGTAGGCGACACCTGTGGGTAGAGCAAACCATTTTTCTGGCTCTAGTGATGCAACTCGACGACGAGCTTTATAAACATCGGGATTACCTCGGACATATTGTTGCTGCCACTTTGAAAGCTCGAATGCAGCCCCGTAGATGGCGGTTACATGGTTTCCGTCTTTGTCAAAGACTTGGACCCTGTCGTTTGCCCAGTCTGAGACATAAATGTCACCATCAGGGTCAACAGTTATGTCTGAGGGATGATCCAGTGTTTCAGCGTCTGTACCATTGTCTCCGAATGTGCTGAGATGTTTTCCATCTGGAGAGAATTTTTGTATCCGGTTATTTAGGTGGTCTGCTAACAGCAAATTTCCCGAATTGTCCAATGACATTCCCCAGGGGGAGTGAAGTTGTCCTGGACCAGTTCCGTAAGAGCCGAATTCAGTAATAAAAGTTCCATCAGAAGAGAATTTTTGAACCCGATGGTTCAAGGTGTCACTTACGAAGATATTGTTGCTCGAATCGCTGGCTATTCCGGAAGGGCGGTCGAATTCACCCTGTTTATTTCCTGGTTTTCCGAACTCTGTAAGAAGGTGCCCCTTCGAGTCAAACACCCGGACGCAATTTTTTAATTCGTCACTTACGTAAAGTTTTCCACCATTAAAGACAGCGCAAGCAGGCCATGAGTCGTTGAAGACACCTTCAGAGATATCGCCAAATGTAAGTACTTCTTCCTCGTCATCGATTTCGGAGCCTATGGTGATCTTTGCTATCCCGGAGGCGTATGAATCTCGTGTTACCACGTAAATATCATCTCCGTCACCACATTCCACGTAAACAATGCCACGGAAGGCTCTCCCACCAACTACTCTAGAGTAATCTAGGGCTCTTCCTTTTATTGAAGTCGTCAACATTTTGTTGTTTCTCTACCGGTTTAATGTATTCAGGGGTTGCTATATGAAGGTGGGTTTTTCGAATTGACCACCGACGATAGGTACAGGATCCAATTTCATCCAATCTTCAATTAATGTTGTATAAACACCACGGAAATCCAGGTTGGGGACGAGATCTCCTTGGTCTAGGTCCGACTCTTTCATTGATGGGTACCGTCCGTATTCACCGCCTTTGACTTGATTCCCGATAGCTAGACAGACGCCTCCTGCACCGTGATCTGTTCCTGCTCCGTTGTCATAGACTCGACGTCCAAATTCCGAAAATAAGAACATCGTTACGTTGTCTGCCGCGTTGTGTTCTTCAAGATCATCAAAGAAGTCACGAATTGCGCCAGACGCTGCGGTCCAAAGCTTGTCATGTGTTGCGAGTTGGTCGGCGTGTGTGTCAAAACTACCCAGGTCGCAGTAAAAAACACGCGTTCCAAGTTCAGCGAGATGAATTTGGGCGATACTTCTTAACTTTTTAGATATGGAACTATCTCCGTATTCTACTGTTGAGGAGTATTTTTCTGGGGCAACATTTAGTATGTCCGCTCCCTTTAGGGCATCGAGGCCTGTCTGACCCAAAAAATCCATTACGGGTCCAGAACCTATCATCGGAGAGTAGATTCGCTTGTATCGATCTAGAACTCTATCCCTTTTCTCTTCGGGGGTGACATCAGTCAAGAGTCCATAATTGTCAAGATTTTCTACTGTCGCAACGGGTACGCCTGGGGCAACTAATGCTCGAAAAAGAGAAGGCCCCATACTGACAGCAGTAACTACATTTTCCTTGCTAGGATCGATCTGATTTATGGCTCTGCCGAGCCATCCTTCGGTACCTAGAGTATCGGGTTCACATGTGTGCCATATATCCATTGAACGAAAGTGAGACCTAGGTGAATTTTCGTAACCAACTCCGTGGATAATGGCTACGTTCCCTTCCCGATACATTTCTGCAAGAGGCGCCATTGATGGGTGGAATCCAATTTCGTTATTAAGATGTAATATCTCATGCTCACCGATATTCACGTTTGGACGGTAGTCTCTGTACTGTGAATTGGAGTGTGGAACCACGGTATTCATATAGTCATTACCACCGCTCAATTGCAGGACAACAATAACCGGGTCTTTTGTGGGGTCCGTCATATATATATTCCTTGAATGAGTTACTCGATAAAACTCAGCCTATAGGGCCTGTAATTATATAAGTTTTAGGCAAACTGATATTCACGGGTTGCAACCAGCAGCTGGAGAAGCTCTATTAATCTTTCCTCTCCAGTGGTGTTCCAGTTGAAGTTGCCATCTTTCTCAGAATGGGCAACCAATTCTGATCGCGTCTGGTCGGAAACTTCCATGGGTCCCATGATATCTAAGCATGTGTCTACGATGTCTGTCGGGTTTGTTCCGGCGACTTTTATACGATCTATGATCTGTCTCACACCTGGTCGTACTGAGTCAGATATGAGTCCCGAAACGAAATTAGTCCTCTTCATCAGGGTCCCGCTATTTATCCATTCAATACCGTTATGCCAGCCCTCGACGCTGGGGGGGTTTAACAGATCTTGACCCATGTAGGCGATCTGTCCAGCCCAGTCCAACGTTTCTGGTGAGGGCCTGTCGGTTCCTCCCACAAGTCTTAGAGTGCTAATTACTACCTCTGTTGGGTTCTTGACTCTTGAAAATCGTTGTTCTTTAAAGAATTCACTTGTGAAAAGTTTTTTCAATACAGTACCCATGTGGTAATCGGAAGTGATTAAAGCGTCAGCAAGAAAATTTACTGCATCCGGGTCATTAGGAGGGGTGACAGACCAAGCCGGGACTTGAGGTTCGTCTGCGACAAAGAAGCTGTATAGGTGGCGTGCGATGAACTGAGCGGTTGCTGGTTTAGAGAGAATGATGTCGATGATTTCCTCTCCATCGAACTTTCCAGAGTGGCCCAAGAATTCCTTCTCGGTGTAATCGTGGTCTTCAGGGATGAATTTAAATTCCCAGTCCCATCGGCCCATATGGAATCGAGGTAATTTATGTTCAAGTGTCCAGCCAGTGAAGGCTCGAGAACATTCACGTACGTCAGTCTCTGTGTAGTTTCCGACTCCCATGGTGAATAACTCGAGAAGTTCCCTGCCCCAGTTTTCGTTGACAGAGTTAGCGTGATTCTCGTTATTGTCCAGCCAGTAGATCATAGCGGGACTTTTCGCCACTTCCATGAGGATTTCTTTATAGTTTCCTAGACCCTTTTTACGGAACATGTCGATCATGTCTTGGATTTCGTCGTAATGGTCGACTTTGGCGACTCCTGTGGCAAAGATATTGTGGTAGAAAAGGCACATTTTTTCCTGCAGCGGTGCCAGGGTGCTGATCATAGTCCATACCCATTCTGCTTGTCCTAGCCCCCCCATTGTTCCAGGCTTCCACCACATGGGGTAGTACCTGAGAAATTGGTAACGGTCAACAGGGTCCTGAGAAGAAGGAGTGAGTAGTTCTTCTACAGTTTCCTCGTATCCGATTTGGGAGCGACTTTCCAGTTCTTCCCGAGAAGCACCGAAACCAGCTCTTCTCATAAGGTGGGCCATCAGATCTATTTTGGTGTCTGCTTTAGTTAGCACCATAGTCGAATCTCCATCATTACTTATGACTATTTCGGATCGTTAACAACATGGTTGTACAGGATAGCAGTACTAACTCTTGCCAGTACAGTTATTAAAAGTTTCTTCGCAGATTACTCTCTCAGTCGTTAAGTTTTTTGGGCGCTCCTGAGTTTGCATCAATTTGGTCCGTATCCCAGAGGTCAGCAAATGTAAAGGCTCTTGGGCAATGGCCGTATGCTTCATCGATTGTCACTAGCATACCCTGTAATACTTTTGCCTTCTCGTCTGGGTTTTGAACCTCTAGTTCAATTTCCAGGCGCTTTAATTCTTGTTCAGACACAATTTTTACCGAACCATTAATACGTACGGTTTCATTTACGCCTGGAATGAAAAATATGAGACCAATGTGCGGGTTTTCAGAAGTATTTTGGTAGGATTGGAAAAGTTTGTTTCCTGCAACATCGGGAATCAGAACTTGGCGATTGTTCAGAACTTTAACAAAACCCGGCAAGCCCCCTTTTGGTGAGGCGTCGCAGCGACCCATGGTGTCGGATGTAGCCATTACACAAAATGGTGATTGCTGGATAAATTCAATGTGTGTAGGCCTTAGTTCGTTTATGATCTTGTCAACCGGTCTTCTTACCGGGAAGCCGAATTTCCGAGTGAAGGAGTTATCGAATTTTTCTTTGATGTCCTTATCCGTTTGTTGTGCCATCTTGAACTCCTTTTTCTCTCGTTACCTAAGAAACTCTGCTACTCTTTCGCCTACCATCATTGTAGTTGTGTTTGTATTTGCTCTCACACATTCTGGCATAACTGATGCATCAGCGATATATAGGTTCTCTACACCTAGCACTTGGCACCTATTATCAACGACTGTCATAGGATTCGAATCGGAACCCATAGCACATGTGCTTGTCAGATGATTACCAGTGGTCGTGTTAGCTCTAAGCCAGGAATAAAGAGATTGGTCCGATGATAATATTTCATCCGTGGGTGATGTTCTCTGGCGGACTATGTCAGCAAGTTCGGTGTTATCCATGATTGATGATGCGATCCGAACTCCATCTGCCATTCTTTCGACGTCTGTATCTGTTTTGAGAAGATTAAGCGTAATATTTGGCATATCAGATGGATTTGGAGAAAGTAGACGGACGCTACCTTTGCTTGTTGCTAGGTAAAGGGAAATAGTTATCTGGATTCCTGTTACATTTTTTTCCATCTCTGAAGGTTGAATCGAGGGAATGAAGTCTCTGTAGTCTCCATCTGTCGCATAAGAGCACATCCACATAAGCATGTCATCAGGCATATTTGAGCCGGTGGCTGTAAAACGAAGCCCCACCTGTAATCTAGGAGCAGTTGTGTCGAGCGACTCAACATCGGCTACGGTTGCGTTCACAAAGTTTTGAGGATGATCACGAAGGTTTTCTCCAACTCCAGGAAGGTCGATAAGGGTTTTCAGGTTATTGTCCTGGAGATGATCGGCTGGACCTATGCCGGAGTGCATGAGTATCCGGGGGTTTGCCAAGGAACCGGCGGAGAGAACAAAGATTTCACTATGCGCTATGAAGAATTCGCCGTTGCTTTCCACCTGTACAGAGGAAACTCGGGAGCGGTCTAGTATGAAACGCTCTACCCTACAGTTCGATTTTATCGTGAGGTTAAGTCGATGCCTAACAGGGGCAAGATAACCTAGAGCAGTACTCATCCGAATACCGCGGGGATTGTTGCAGGGGAAAGGACCTACACCGTTTGCGTCTGGAAGATTAAGATCTGCTATATGTGGATATCCGAGGGAGCGGCAGGCAGCCTCAAATCCTTTTTGAGGGGCGGTCCATTCAGTTTCTGGAAATCGATGAGCAATAATAGGGCCCTCTTTACCGTGAAAATCTCCACCGAAATTTGTGTCGGTTTCAAGTTTACGAAAATATGGTAAGACGCTCTCGTAGTCCCACCCCTGTATACCCATACTCTCCCAGAGTTCAAAGTCATGGGTTAGACCTCTAAGAAAAATTTGACCGTTGATTGAACTTGTTCCACCCGTAATTTTCCCCCGGGGCATTCTTAACATACGGTCTTTCAGATTTTCTTCTGCTTCGGGTAGAGGAGGAGTTAGATAATTATCTGAGACTCTGGCGGTGTACCCCCAATCATGTCGGTCTTCAACGGCCAAGTCTGTACCAGTTGAATAGCCATACTTGATATCGTCAGGAAGATTATCGAAGTCCGGATAATCTGGACCTCCTTCTAAAAGAAGAACGGATACAGTTGGATCTTCTGATAGTCGAGCTGCCACTATTGCTCCTGCTGAGCCTGCACCGACCACTATGTAGTCATATCTCATTGGTTCTGTCCGCCTATGAAGTAGTCTGCGTTCCTATCGAATGGGAATAAGTTTCCTCGTCTCTGGCGATATTCGAAATATCCGAGGTCCGATGTTGTGACACCTGGGGTATTAACCAAGATTATTTCCTTGGCGATAGGTTGATAGGCCGGTCTTGGAGATACCACTCCTTTGGCTACAATCACTCTATATTTGCTGGGATCTACTCCCGCTGAGTACATCTGTTCAAGGCTTGTATTTCCACACCTTAGCGAAGTTAATACAATTGTGTGTCCATCAGTTGTATCAACCACAGCTGTTAAGCCGCCATCGTAAAATCGAAATCCGCCATGTGTGGGTCTGTGATCTTCAAATTTCCCATTGAACAGAGTTCGTACCTTGCCTTCGATTGGGATAGGAGATCCGTGGAGGTGATCTGTTTTCCCTCCGACTTCGAGCGAGACATCAGATCCTACGCCGGCTTCTATACAGTCCTGAACAGACTCAGGGTCGTACAAGGTTTGTAAATAGCCTTTTATGCCTAGTCTCTGGGCTTCTGCGAGAATGTGAGTGGAGTCTGCACTGCTGCCCGCGCCGATATTGTCTCCCACATCCATTAGTACGATAGGGTCATCTCCAGAATTGTACTGGGTATCTGCAAGTAGAAGTGCCTGATCTGGGTCTGGAGTGTCATTGTCAAAATCCCCCCGTTTCGCCCAGGCGTTGGTAGCCATCCACTGGGCTTCTTCCCTCGCAATCTTTTTAGCTTGCTCCTTACCGATCTCTTTAGAGTCCACAATTGTTAGAAATCCCATGCCCATTTCAGGAACATCCGCGTATGGATAGCCTTCAGCGACACTTCCATGTACCACATCTGGCTTTTCTAGGACTTTCATCAGATTGGACATTATGGATCTCATCGGTTCATCCCCGGTAAATTGTTTAACAATGTTTATCACCATGGGAGGTGTCTCCAGCCACATGATCGGTTCTATATCCCCATTAATTGTTTTTACTATAAGGTCCGCACACTCCTGTGAGCGGTCCTTCGCATCGAGGTGAGGGTTGGTGCGGTAGACGGTAAAAACGTCAGTGTTGTCTACCATTTGCTGGGAGATGTTTGCATGCATATCCACGCTGAGTCCTATAGGAATATCTGGTCCCACGAGTGAGCGAACACGGTAAGCGATCTCCCCATCACAGTCAGGATATTCCTCCGATACTGCCGCTCCGTGCAGTGATAGAAGTATTCCATCCCAGGGGCCCTGGGATTCTAAATGTTGAATCATTTCGCCAACTATCTGATCGAATGCGTCTTTGGTTATGGTGCCAATTGGGCCTGTTATTGCAAATACGAGAGGTACAACACTTACGTTGTCATAAAATGAGGAGATAGCTAGGTATCCGGCATTGGTGGTCAGCGAATTCCCATACTCTCTCTCTATCTCTTCTCCCCTGAATATTGAAAAAGCATTGTAATCTGCGGGTACAGAGGAAAAAGTGTTAGTTTCGTGGTATAAGCCTACGAGAGCTAGCCTTATTTCGGGTTTCAATGAGGCACCATCCTGATCAGAGTTGAAAGGCAGTTTATCAGCAAGCCTATGAGTCTGCCGAAATTTTTTTTGCTTATCCAGTATCCTTGTGATTATGAAATACGAAAAAAGTAATGAAATGTATAAAAGAGCCCTTCAGTCTATGCCTGGCGGGGTAAGTTCTAACGTACGCTTGGCAGAGACGCCGCATCCTCTTTATTTTGAATCAGCGTCGGCCTCTCACATTACAGACGTCGATGGGAATCAGTATGTTGATTATGTTTTAGGTCAAGGTCCTATGATCTTTGGTCATTCACCTTCCTTTTTGTTAGATGCGGTGGCCGAAGCATCCCAAAAAGGTCAGCTGTTTGCAGGACAACATGGTTTAGAGATTGAGGTGGCTGAATTGGTGTGCCAATTAGTTCCCTGTGCGGATGTTGTCCGATTCGCTAGTTCTGGAACTGAGGCTGTTCAGGCGGCAATTCGGGTTGCAAGAGCCTTCACGGAAAGAAATCTAATTGTTAGATTTGAAGGACACTATCATGGCTGGTCGGATAGCTTGTTTTTCGACACCGATCACTCGGGGAACGCAGAGCCACAACCCCTCTCGCTGGGAATTTCAGAAAATGCATTAGCTGACGTTGCAGTACTCCCATGGAATGATTTTGAAGCTATTCAGGAAATGTTTAAAATCAACGGAGATGAGATAGCCGCAGTAATTACTGAACCTGTTATGTGCAACACAAACTGCATTATGCCTCGCACTGGATACTTGGAATATTTAAGGGAGTTAACGTCTCAAAATCGCTCTCTATTAATTTTTGACGAAGTCATTACAGGTTTTCGTATGGGTAAAGGTGGGGCTCAGGAGTACTTTGGTGTTCTTCCTGACTTGTCTACTTTTGCAAAGGCTATGGCGGGCGGTTATCCCCTTTCCATGGTTTGTGGGAGACGTGAGGTTATGGATTTAATTGGCACTGGAAAGGTGATGCATGGTGGTACCGCTAATGCCAATATGATGTCGATGGCTGCTGGGAAAGCTGCACTGGAACGAATAAAGGATGGAAATACAATCGAAAGCCTCGACTCTATTGGCCATAGACTAATGGCGGGACTGAGGAACTTGAACATGAAATATGAACTAGGGATGTCTGTTCAGGGCCCTGGTCCAATGTTTGCTGTTAGTTTCACAGGCGGGAAAGAGATTATGGATGCCCGGACCCACTCGTCTTACTCGGATACGAAACTTTACGATGAATTTGTTGATGGGATGATGGAAGAAGGAGTACGTGTGGTTGGTAGGGGTATGTGGTTTATCTCCGAGTCACTGACAGAGGAAGACTTAGAGTTGACACTGTCTGTTGCTGATAGCGTATTAAGGAAGATCGTGAGGTGAGTGCTCCCAGTATAGGTTTGTTCGGGGGAACCTTTGATCCGGTTCACAGCGGGCATTTTGCTTCGGCTGAGGCTGCACTGAAAGCTTATGATTTCTGCAAGATAGCGTTCATACCCGCTGGAGATCCTTACTTAAAATCTGATATATCTGATTCGGCCATTTCTACACCAGAGGATCGTGTGGAGATGGTACGTCTCGCGTTGGAGCACCATGGTAATCCGAGGTTTGAGTTGTCAGATATGGAAACTCAACGTGAAGGTCCGTCCTATACATTGGATACTGCACGGCTATTTGCTGTGAATAACCCGCAAAGTGAGATCGTTGTCATACTTGGCATGGACACTATTTTGTCCATGCCAAGTTGGAAGGATCCTGATGCCTTGATTGGAGAGTTTAGGATCGTGGCTATTACTCGACCTGGGTTCGACGAGTCAAAATTATCGGCTCTTTCTGTTGAAGGTTTGGATAGAGCAATTGAAGTTGTTGTCGCTGATACTCCCGATATATCTTCCAGCCAAATAAGGAAAGATTTGGCGTCTTCAAAAGCGGACGTACTCAGTATGGACACTTTATATCCTCCGGTAAGGAGATTTATTAAGGACCACGATTTATATAAATGAAGCATATGAGTATCTGGGATACAATTTTGAGTACTTTGGACGTCCAATGAATTGGAGAAACTAAGAATGCAGAATTCTTTTGATCCTAAATTAAAGCTTCTTGAAGTAGCCAAGGAGCGAGGAGCCTTGCTGTTCGGAGAATTTGAGTTGTCTGCAGGTGGTACAAGTTCCTATTATTTTGATGGAAGACTTCTTACACTGGACCCCGAAGGTTCTTATCTGACAGCAAAATGTTTTATACCTACGCTGTTAGATTGTGGGGCAGATGCGATTGCAGGTCCAACGTTGGGCGCTGACCCAATAGTGGCCGCGATAGCAGCTATATCCCATCTTGAAGGCACTCCCATACCAGCTCTTATTGTAAGGAAAGAGGCTAAATCATACGGTGGGAAAAGGTCTGTTGAGGGCCCAGTTCGTGAGGGAATGAGGGTAGCGGTTGTAGACGATACATGTACCTCGGGGGCAAGTTTGTTTCATGCCATCAATGAAATTGAGAAAGAAGGATGTGAAGTAGTCCAGGTTTTATCAATTCTTGATAGGTGTGCTGGTGGAAGTGAAGAATGTCGCAGACGTGGATATGATTTTCGCAGTATTCTTGCCGCCAACGATGAAGGCAATATTTCAGTTGTATCTGATTAGTATCTTACCTTTCATGACTTTACCTGGGAAGGAAACGGTATTTTTTGAATCTGCCTTTCAACTCAATTACTAAGAGTTCTTATTTTCGCTGGTGGACTTATGCTGCCGTAGCCTCTGCTACGTTTATATCCGTCATGGAAATGTCCGCAACCGCCATTGTTGTCCCTACAATATCTGAACATTTTGGGGCGGATATTCCTGCTGCACAGTGGCTGTCCGTTTCTTACATGCTTGTTGTGAGTGCTTTAATTATGCCTGCTGGTGCAATTGCAACTACTTTAGGTACGCGGAGGCTCTGGCTATGGGGAATTTTTTTATTTGCTTTGGCTTCTTTAGTTACCGCTTTTTCCCCAACCTTCGCAATGGTAATTATCGGCAAAATTTTAATGGGAGTAGGGGCTTCAGCATTGCAGGCCAATGGAATGGCGATGACGGCTGGCGCATTTTCTGATGCTGATAGGGGGAGGGCCCTCGGACTTCATATGACAGCGGTGGGTATAGGAGCAGTTGGTGGCCCAGTCTTTGGCGGTTTAATAGAGGGGTTATGGGGCTGGAGAGCTATATTTCTTTTTATATCGGCGTTTAGCCTGATTAGCTGGGTCTTTTCGGGTGTTGTTATTCGCAAAGACCCTGAGGGACCGGAAAGGAATATTACGCTTTTATCAAGATTCGATTGGCTAGGGACAGTTTTTTCAGCTGGCTTGCTACTTTCCGTGATGTTGTCTATCTCATTTGCCCAGGATTTTGGCTGGACATCACCACTGATACTTGGTGGATTTATTTTAGCGGGGATTTTGTTCTTAGCGTTTCTGGTATGGGAAGGCAGGATCGAAACCCCGATGCTTCCGTTGGACATGTTTAAATCAGTTTCATTTTCTGTTGGATCCGCTGCCCGGTTTCTCTCATTTTTAGCCGGGAGTGGTGTTTTTTTCCTTATGCCTTTTTTCCTGGTGTCTGGATTGCGTATGGACACCGCTGTAGCTGCCCTATACTTGCTTCCTAGTTCTGCCTGCATGGTGGTGCTTGCGCCATTGAGTGGCTGGATTGCTGATAAAACTGGGACGACTATTCCCGCTGTGTGTGGGATGATCTGTTCCACCATTTCCATGTATCTATTCTCTACAATTACGATAGACACAAACCCTATGTATGTCTCGGTTATGGCCGCCTTATCGGGAATCGGAATGAGCGTATTCATGGCTCCGAACACCAGTTCAATTATGGGAAGTGCGGGAAGATCAAGGTATGGGATTGTGTCAGCGTTTTTAAATCTTACGAGGAATGCCGCACATGTTGTAGGTATAGCATTACCAACGGCTATAGTGGTGGTGGTAATGGGATCGCTAGGATACGAAGCTGATTTATCGGATCCGGAATCCTTGGAGGATATCGGTCTCAGGTCTGCATATGCCATATCGATGGGAAAAGCATTCCAGGTCTCGACGGTTATTATGGCTGTAGCTGCCTTTCTAACCATCGGGGCAGGTATTTTTTGGTCTAAAAAGCCAATCGTTACCGAAGCTGTTGAGCAAAAATAATTCTGGCGGTCCTATTTGGGAGGTATTATTCAAGACAATGAGAATCGTTATTGTGCGACATGGTCAGTCTGTGGCTAATGCCCAAGGGAGATGGCAGGGACAGCTAGATTATGAGCTGTCTCAGGAAGGCGAAATGCAGGCAGAAAAACTTAGACAGAGATTTATCACGGAAAATTTTACCCCTGAGCTAATTTATGCGAGTCCGCTTAAAAGAGCTCTTCATACAGCAGAGATCACGTTTCCCGATAAAAAAGTGTTCACAGTCGATGATTTAAAGGAAGGTGGTGCAGGTGTTTTTGAAGGGAAAACCATGGATGAGCTTAGGGTTGAGCATCCTGAGGCGGTTGCAACTTTTGAAAGGACGAGAACCTTCAATGCTGTTCCTGAGTCAGAATCTCGTTATGACCTTCGTAAGAGGGCAAAGACAGCCGTGGATTTTTTTATAAAAGGTCATAATCATGATGATGAGATGGCCGTATTTACTCACAGTGGAACTATGATGTTCATAATTGCGGTTATCATGGGTACCAGTCGCGTTTGGTCTTTGCGGATACCCAATACTTCAGTATTTGATTTTAGAATCGATCCTAATTCTTGGGATACGGTTGACCCTGCCGGAGGAATAAGGCAAGGTGCAAGGTCATTTGAGATTCGAAGATTTGCTGACGCAAGTCACCTACATATGCCCTAGATCCTCATTCATAAGTGGGGTTGTTCGTTGAACCTGATTATGCGCCAGGATGTGGGGTTAAACAAAGTTCTTGATGTCTCGTACCAGGTATCGACATCAATCGCAAATTCATACAACGCAGTATTTTTAGCAGCTAGCCCCCAGAGTCTCGGAGACTCCAGAAGAGCACATACTATCTGCTGAATTATCCCTGCATGAGCAAACATAACGACAGTGTCTTGGTTAGTATGACTTGCTATTGCTTGCTTTAAGACTCTTGCTCCTCTGTCTCTTCGGTCCTGTTCTTGTTCGGCGCCTTCTATATGAGCCCAGTCTCGGGATTCTCGAAAAAGGTCTGCTTCATCAGGGTGTTGGCTTTCAATTTCTTCCCATGATAACCCTTCAAAAATTCCCGCACCTGTTTCACGGAGATCCTCATCTATGGTTGTATGGAGACCCCAGTGGCCTCCGGCTAGCTCACAAGTGTCTCGGGCCCTCTGTTGTGGGCTGCAATATACATGAGTTGGAGTGAATCTACGTTCCTTGAACCACCTACCGAGTTTGATAGCTTGCTCACGTCCGCTGTCTGTCAAATTGGTAATGTCAAGATCTTTAGACCCAGACCACCGATTCGCAATGTTAGCGTGGGTTTCGCCGTGTCGGACTAGAAGGAGATTCATGTGATTTTCATAAGATTAGTTCTGATTCTTAAAACATCGTCTCTCAACGTGTCGTCTAGCTCTATGCGGGAGGCAACTCGATCATAACCGTGCAGTACCGTGGAATGATCCCTGCCGCCCAATATTTTCCCGATGGCAGACAAACTTAAATCTGTCTCCTGACGAAGTAAATAAATTGCCACTTGTCGACCTTGTACAGCGGCTTTACGCCGTCCCCTTCCCTTGAGATGGTCCTTTGGGATCCCGAAGTGGTTGGAGACCGCAGTTAAAACAGCTTCATCATTAACCATTTTTGGATGTGAAGAACCTCTGATGTCTGCCATAGCTATTTTCACAGTATCCAATGAGATTTCTGTGCCCCTGAATTGTGATAGTGCCACAATTTTATTGAGCCTACCTTCCAGTTCTCGAATGTTTGACTGTACTCGTTCTGCAAGATATTCCAAAACTTCATCTGGTATTTCGCAATCAGCCGTTGATGATTTGGAACGTAATATTGCTAGTCTTGTTTCCAATGTAGGTGTTTGTATATCAGTAACCAACCCACCAGCAAGACGAGAGGTTATTCTTGGTTCCAGGACAGTTAAATCGGTTACAGGTCTGTCACTGCTGATCACCAACTGTTTTCTCGACATATGCAGGGCGTTAAATGTATGGAAAAAGCCCTCTTGAGTTTGTTCCTTTCCAACCAAAAATTGAATGTCGTCAATGAGGAGGATATCCGCAGAACGGAATTTTTCCCTGAATGATTCTGTGGTACCGCTTCGAATAGCAAGGACGTATTGGTTAGTGAAATCTTCGCAAGTTGTATAAATACAAATAAGACCTCTCTGGGACCCTTCATGAGCAATTGCGTGGAGAAGGTGTGTTTTCCCTAACCCGACTTCAGAATATATAACGAGTGGGTTGAAGTGCAGACCAGGAGATTCTGCAACTGCTTTGGCCCCAGCGAATGCAAGCTCGTTTGAATCACCAACTATAAATCTGTCAAAAGTATAGTCGGGGTTAAATTTTTGAAGTCCTGTGGCAGATTTGTCATCTTCTTGTTCAATAAAGTTGGGGTTTACGGAAGTTGGCGTAGCATGTTTTGATAGCTCTTCAGATAATACATCTGTATCCTTTTCGCCCTCCACGGTTAGGGTAATGCTAAATCCATCACCTGCAACATCTCTAAGGGCTGTATCAAGAACGACCATCAGGCGCTCCTGGATATACTGCGCGGTAAACGCGTCAGGAACTGAAATGAACAGTTCGCCACCCACGCACGATAGAGCGGTAGTTTTTTCCAACCATGTTTTATAGCTTGACCGAGGTATGGTCATCTCGGCAATTCCGAGAATCGCGTTCCATACCTTTGCGGCCTGCTGGGTATTTCCAGAAGCCATTCATTTCCATATTATCGCCCACATTTTTGCAGGCGGTGCACACTATTCGCGGCACAAAGCAACCCCAAGGTTTATATGCTCCTTTTTTCAAGGAGCAGAGCTGGTTTTTATCGTCGAACCTGCAGCAGGGCGCTCAAATGAGGCGTACTCTTTAAACGCTACGGTAAACGGATTCGAACCTTACTTCCGTTTATACTCAACCATCCTTATGGATAGAAGCGGCAATTAACGCCTTCACGAAAGAGTTGGTATTTACTTAGATTCTTATCCTTTACCTGCTGCCACTGGAACTGCAGCGTTTTTATTTATCCAGTCACTCCGGTTTTCTACCGGCTTTCTTGCAGCGTGTCCAAACGAAAATCCACTGAAGAGGCTGTCGGCAGGTTGCCTTTCCGACCTCTCCGCACTTACAGACTCTCAAACATGTGAGTCTTTCTCGGCGCTCAAATCTTCATTTCTGAAGATGCGTTAATTTTGTACACCCGATATTTGTACCCTCGCAAGGGGGGAAGACGTGAATTTTGGTAGCAATATTTTTCAAGCCATTAAAGGCAGAAGTTTCGGTTCATGAAAAATAGTTCATCTGTTTTAGAGGGTATTTTTAATAGGTTTGTTCCTAAAATCTGCAGGACTTGAGAAATCTAGTTCGTTTGAGTGCAATAAGTTTCATTAATTTGTATAAAAGAATGTCCATAGTTGTCGCTTGTGATTTGAAAATTGAAGATTCTTTGAGTGTTTTGAAGACTTATAGTTATCATTAAAAAAAGATTTGGAATGGTTGGTTTGCATGTCTCAAGAAAGTTCAATAAATCCTATATCGACCTTGTCAGGTAAAAACGCGTGGGCTGTTGCCCGTGAAGTGGCAGACGCTGCTGGTGAGCTTCTTCTTGAATGGTGGCCTAAAGTTAAAGAAATTTCTGACAAGGGTCAAAATGATATCGTCACGAATGTCGATAAGGCTGCCGAGATACTTATAAGGGACGAATTAGCAAAGCATTTTCCCGCTCATGGTTTTTATGGTGAGGAACTTAAGGGTGATCAACTACAAACTGATTTTGTTTGGGTAGTAGATCCAATTGATGGCACAAGAAACTACGCTATGGGTATCCCCTTTTTTTCGATAGTGATTGCTCTTGCAAAGGATGGGGAAGTCTTAACAGGTGTTAATTACGACCCGCTGAGAGGAGAAATGTTTCATTCTGCATTGGGTCAGGGCGCCTTTTTGGGAGAAGAAAGAATTAATGTGTCATCCAGAGAATCAATAGATGGGGCGGTTATAGGAACCGATGCATCTTACGATCATGAGAATGGTACTGAAAAGACATTACACATGTTGAGGAAATTGTGGCCTAGGCTAAGCTCTGTGAGAATGATGGGTTCTTCGGCGCTTGGCATGTCTTATGCAGCATCAGGCAGATTGGATATTTATGTTCATTATTCTCTGCAGCCTTATGATCAGGCGGCGGGGCTACTTTTGATTGAAGAGGCTGGTGGAGTTGTCACGGATCGTAACGGATATAGGGCGAGGTTACGCTCCGATGGCATAATTGCTGCGTCGTCCTCTCTTCATGAAGAGTTTATCGACGCGACTAAGAGAAATGCGTGAAAAGCTATAGAAGTGTGTCTAGATCTGGCTAGTTAGACAGAATAATTTTGTTGTGACTTTCTATAAAAGAACATCTACTGTAGAAACTTTAGGAAATGGTGTTAATATGCCGCTGTAGATAAAAGTGATAGGAGGCGTTTTGTGAAACAAGGTGTAATTCCAGATCAGCTTACGGCGCCATTCTGGGAAGCGGCAAATAATTCCAGGCTCGTTATCCAGAAATGTAGTAACTGTGATCGACTTCAGCATCCACCAGCTCAAGAATGTGGGCAATGTGGGGTTGATGGTGATCTTACGTGGGAGGAGGTGAGTGGAAAAGGTCGTATATACAACTATGGTGTGGTCCATGACTGTCCGATTCGGCTACTTCAGGATGACCAACCTTTCAATGTGGCGGTTATTATGCTTGAAGAGGATCCAGGAATTCAGATGTATTCACATCTACCCGGCACCCCTGTCGATGATGTCCCTCTAGGGGCTGACGTGGAAGTTATATTTGAAGATTCCGCCAATGGTCAGAAAATACCGGAATGGCAGGTAGTGCGATAAAGGTTGTTAAAAGAGTAACTGAGGATCGGTTAAACAAACTGGAGGACTAGGATGGCAACAGAATATGCTCCATCTTCAATGTATAGAAGTAGTGAAGGCGTAGGGGTTTGGGAGCACAGAGGTAAAGTAGCTGCTGTAGGAGTTGGTCATTCTCCCACTGAACGTCGGTGGGATGAAAGTCCGGAGACATCGGTTGGAGCTTGGAGCATAATTGCTCTAAGACAGGCGATCGCAGATGCGGGTGTCGCCCCTGATCAAGTTGACGGTCTTGTAATTGTTCCAGTTACAACAACAGGGGCGTTCTGGCCTGATGACAAGCCTCTTCCGCAGGAAGCAATTGAGTCATTCGTCCAGACGAGCGATCCTTTAGACGGGATAGCCAAGCTCAGTGATGAGTGGCTTTTAAAGAATATGCCTGAGCTGACTAATATAAAGTATTCGGTATATGCTCCTGTCTGCATGTCCAATGCTATAAATGTTGCGGCTCAGGTGGTCGGAGATGGGTTGGCGCACACCGTGCTTGTATTGAAGGCTTGGCATAACCTCGAGGGGCGCTATTATCAAGGCGGAGCGAACGCGCAGGATGCGATCGATGGTACCAGTGCGATCCGTAGTTTGTGGGGCGCGCCTGCTTGCTATGGAACTGCTCTTCAGTTTGCAGAGTATTGTCGTAAATATGGCAAGGACCACGATATGATGACCCCATTTATTATCAATTCCCGTCGTAATGGACTAATGTTTCCAGAAGGTTACTGGGCGCAGCATAGACCGGAGGAACTGACTCCTGAAGACTATCAGCTTGCTAGGTGGATAGCTAAGCCGGCAAACCTTTTTGATAACGATATACCAATTATGTGTGCAGCTGCTTATCTGTTTACTACAGCAGAGAGGGCCAAGGATATGAAACAGAAACCTGTCTATATTCTTAATCATGCTGACAGCAATGCAGTCCCACGAGGGCTTACTCCTACTCTGGATGAGGTAGAGACTGAAGTTGCATTAACGGCAAGAAAAATTTATGAAGGAGCCGGGATAACTGCTGCGGACTTATCTTTTGAAAATATGTACGACGGATTTACTGAGTTTCATCAATTCCATATAGAGGGTCTGGGTTATCGAGGTATTGGTTTCGGTGATGCTTTGGACTTCTATCAGACGGACATTAGTATAGAAGGGCCGAATCCGGTTTCTCCAAGTGGGGGAAATATTGGTAGTGGCAGGAGTCGATTCTGGATGCATACTGATTCTATTCAGCAGATTCAGGGTCGAGCAGGTGGTCGGCAAATTACAGGTGTTAAACCGGAAATTGGAGTATCAGGTGGGCCCATGCCGCTCGGAGGCAACTACACCGTATGGAGCGCGACACCTGACTAAAACACGTTATCATCAAATTTTGTATTTATGAAAGGACTTTTGTGTCCATACTGATGAGTTTTGACATAGATGGCACTATGGAGGTGGGAGATCCTCCTGGTGCCGTGACGATGGAAATGGTCAGGAACGCCCGGGCTAAGGGAATAGTAACGGGGAGTTGTTCTGACAGGCCAATGAGCACGCAGCGGGCCATATGGGAAGAATATGGTGTCGAATACGATTTTGTCTGCTATAAACATATGTTGCCTGATCTGAAAGATCAGTTTGACGCTGATGAGTTTTACCACGTTGGTGACAGGGATGACTTGGATCGAAAGTTTGCTATCAGAGCAGGATTCGGATTTTTCTGGCCCGATGAAGCGGCCCAGCATCCACTTCTTCTTGTGGATGGTTCGTAGTGAACATTATTGTTGTTGGCTAGGTCCGAGGATTGCCGTAAAAATTAGTAAGTGTCTGACCGTGAGTTGCCTGTTGTTTCGAAACGTTTTGGCAGTCAGGTATAGGTATTAATTAGAATATTTTCTCGTTTGACTCGTTGATTCCACCTGGGTATTGGTAAAATATTATTATGCCCATTAGTTTTACTATAAAACGGAGTAGAGTCTGCACGCTGATGCTGGTTGTTTTAATAGCGCTCATGTGTCTGGGATGTAACGGCGAGGAAGAGCTGGAAAGTTCTGTGAAGGGATCGACAGAGCCGAAACCTACTTCTAGTAGTGTTGTAGGTGAAGTGCCTACTCAGACACCTATTCCTTTTCCTACTTTGCTTCCTTCAACATCAACTATTCCGGTAGTGGATAAAGAAGAAATTTTATCTACGGTGGAAGTGGTTAAGCTACTTAAGCCTTCAGTCGTTCATATTGCTAGTGGTTCTGTGAGTACGGATATGTTCAATCAGCCTGTTCCTCGAACAGGGGTTGGTTCGGGACTGGTGCTGGATTTGGAAGGACGGATCCTGACCAACAATCACGTTATTAGTGGCGCCCAGTCTGTGACCGTAACATTGGGAGATGGCCGGTCATATTCAGCATCTCTCGTTGGTGCTGACCCGGTGACAGATTTGGCGGTTATACAGATTGATGCTGCACAATTAGTTCCGGCGAGGCTAGGTAGTTCTTCGAACATAGAAGTAGGAGAGGATGTGATAGCTGTCGGGCATGCACTCGGCCTGAAGGGTGGCCCCACAGTTAGTAAAGGCGTGATTAGTGCGGTCAATCGCACTATAGCAGTAAATGCCCAGAGTTCTATGGTGGATCTAATTCAAACAGACGCTTCCATTAATCCTGGAAATAGCGGAGGCCCATTGGTGAGTAAGGAGGGGGCGGTAATAGGCATTAACACTGCGATCATAGATGGTAGTAATGGTATCGGGTTTGCCATAAACATCGATGATGCTAAAACGATAGTTGGGCAATTAATTGAATTTGGTGTGGTAAACAGGGGATTTATAGGGATATCCCCTTTTGATGTTACAGATTCTATAAGGGATCAAATAAACCTTCCTGTGGCCGAAGGTGTGATAATAGCAAATATTGTTCCTGGATATCCTGCTGATTTATCGGGACTTGAGGTGGAGGATGTAATCATCAAACTGGGTGAAGTAAGTATTTCTAACTCTGGAGATCTTTCGAAATACCTCATTAGCCATCCTCCCGGGTCTGAAGTTGTCGTGACGTTTTATAGAGATGGATTACTTAGTACCGTTGAGCTTACTCTTGCAAGCGCGCGATGATAAATATTTGATCATAGGCTAAGCAGAAATAATGAACTGGTGTGTGACCTATTTTGAAGTACTTTGGAACGGTAAATGAGCATTATTAAACTCACCATTGCTCGAAGCTCGGCCCTGACGATTTTTGCAATCTTGTTGGTGTTGGTTCTTATTTTTTTATCCTGCAAGCCACCTGTAGAAGTTTCCGAGCTAGATTCCCGCACAAATTCTCTCAACAAATCCATAATGTGTCCGATTTGCCCTGGGGAATCAATTGACCAGTCTCAAAATGAATTAGCTGGCCATATGCGACGCATAGTAAGAGAGCAAATCGAGGGAGGGAAGACTGACTCTGAAGTACGTGAATATTTTGTGGAGCGCTATGGCCCAGTTGTCTTGTTGGAACCGTCTACTTCTGGGATCGGATTGATTGCATGGATAGTTCCTCCGGTTGGATTATTAATTGCTGGCTGCTCTGTTGCTATTGCCCTTATTCTGATGAAAAGGAGAAGAAATGAAGAAGTAGTAGACGACACCCTTTCACATACCGACAGAGTGCGCTATTACAAAGTGCTTGAAGAAAGGGGGATCTCTGAAGATGACCTTCCTGGGCGAGAGGTTTAAATGGTAGAGATCGGTCAAATATCCCTTGTTGCAGCTTTTATATTGGTAGTCTATGTGACTATTGTTGGATTCGCAGGAGGCGTTTTAAATGGGCGTGACCTAGTTGCTAGCGCACGTTGGGGGTTCTACTCGGTGGTACCTCTGTTATTGATTGCCACTTCGGCACTTATTTATGCATTTGTAAATAACGATTTTTCAGTAGCTTATGTGGCAGAAAACAGCAATCTGGCCATGCCACGTATATATGCATGGGTTGCATTTTATTCAGGGAATGCGGGATCACTGCTCTATATTGCAGTGGCATTTTCCATAATGGCTTCGATATGTCTAAAAGTAATAACTAAGAAGCTGCCATATACTGCTCCATATGCTCTTGGCGTAATGTCAATGGTCCTTCTCTTTTTCCTGGCAGTTATATTATTTCTGGCAAATCCCCTTGAGAAATTGACCGTAATACCAGCTGACGGTCAAGGTATAAACCCGTTGCTTATACACTTTGGAATGTTTATTCATCCACCGTTTCAGATGTTGGGCTTGATATCAGTAGCTTTACCCTATTCCGTCGCAGTTGGAGCCTTGCTGGCCGGGAGAGGTGGAAGGGATGAATGGGTTGATCAGGGTCGTATGTGGGGAATGGTTTCTTGGTTGATTCTTACCGTTGGGTTACTGCTGGGATCGTGGTGGGCTTATACCATCTTGGGATGGGGTGGATACTGGGCCTGGGACCCCGTAGAGAATTCTGCTCTTATGCCGTGGCTGGCTATGACCGCCTTTGTACATTCCATCATGGTGCAAAAAAGACGAGGTATGTTTCGAATGTGGAACATGGTCCTTGTGATAATCAGTTTTACAATGGCTCAATTAGGTATGTTTATCAACAGGGGAGGCCCAGTTCCCTCAGTGCACTCGTTTGCGGAATCAACAATGGGTTGGATATTCTTGGCAGTGATGGGCTTGACTCTATTTGTGTCGCTGGTCATATTCGTAATTAGATATGACACTCTGAAGAGTCGTGGCCGTCTGGAATCAATGATTTCTAGAGAATCAGCGTTTCTGGCCCAGAATATTTTATTTCTGCTGATTGCTTTTGTAACCTTGTGGGGCACAGTTTTCCCTATATTTTCTGAGGCCGTTGATGAAACAACAATGACGGTCGGTCAACCTTTCTTCAACAAGGTAAATGGTCCCCTCATGCTCTTGTTGATTCTACTCATGGGTGTGGCACCTTTACTGCCATGGCGTCGAGCCACCGGGAAATCTCTTGCTCGAATGTTAAGGATTCCCGCCGTGTCTGGGTTATCAGTAGCAGCAATTGTTCTGATTGCAGGAATATCTCAGCCGTGGGCGGTGGCTTCTTTTGCTATTTGTGGTGTCGCGGTTTCTGGAGTTTTGCAGGAATGGGGTAGAGGGACCTTTTCACGTCATAGGAGAGGTGAGGGGTGGCCCAGGGCTTTTCTGAATTTACTTAATGCAAATCGTCCGCGCTATGGTGGGTACATAGTTCATCTTGCCATCATTATGTTGGGTGTGGGAATAACCGCTTCTTCATTCTATTCAGTTCAGCGCGACGTAGTGATGCAGCCTGGGGATACTGAAACTTTAGGAAAATATACTTTTAAATATATTGGCGTAAATGAGGAATCCTTTAGCGACAGACTTGAGGAGACCGCAGAGTTCAAAGTATGGAGTGGTGATAAATATATAGGTTATATGTATCCGTACAGAGCTTTTTATCCAGAATTTCGTATCGCTGCCACTCGAGGTGCAATAAATAGTTCTCCAATGGAAGATTTTTATCTTGTTCCTTCCGAGTTTGGCGAGGATGATCAGGCTGTTTTCAGGGCGCTGATAAATCCTATGATCTGGTGGATGTGGGCTTCAGGTCCGATCCTAGTTTTTGGTACCCTCGTTGCTCTGGTTCCCAGAAGAAGATCAAAGAATGTTCAATTGAGGTTGACTTCACTGACTGCCCGGGTTGGGGACCAAAATCAATCTTCAGTATTGGGGGCAGAGGACTAGTCATGTTGGTCTTTGCATCGATAGTAATTTGCATTGTTCCTGCCTTGTTGGTTTTGTATCCCTTGGTACGAAAAATAGCATCGAAATCCCCGCTCCCGGAGGACGAATCGTCTCTCAATGCAGATCTGGAACGACGTTGGGAGTCAGCTGTGGATGGCTTGCAGAGTGCGGAGCTCGAAAAATCTCTTGGGAATTTGCAGGAAGAGGATTACAGGTGGTTGCGTGACATCCATATGAATGAAGCAGCGTTAGTACTTAAAGCAATGGATCTCTCTGAGTCGGACGAAATAGAGATGATGAAAAAAGTTAATGATGAGATTGCAAGGACGAAGATTCAGTCTGGCGGCACTGAATGAGAAAGATGATCATTCTTGGGGTCAGTGTATTTATTGGTGTCATCCTCTCACAATCTTACCTGTCTGCTTTTGATCCAGAAAATTATCGATTCAATGGAAAAATAAAGAATGGTACCCCTAATGGAGAACCTCCGGTGGGCCTCTCTGTGGCATTACATAGTGAGCATTTAGAAAAGGGTGCTGGCATGTACCACACTTTTACAGAAACAGGTGGGTTCTTTGAATTTCCCTTGATAGATATTGAAGAAGATACTTTGTACGGAGTTTCCGTTATTCATCAGGGAGCCACTTATACCCAAAACGTTAATCCATCAGATGGGGCATCTGTCCAAATTGAAGTTTTTGATGCAGTTGATTCTGACGATGTGGTAGCTGGCTTTAATGCCTCAGTTCTTTTTACGAATATTGATCCTATGACTCGCAGAGTATCTATTATGGAAATGATTACTTTAATTAATGAGTCTCGACTAACCTATGTACCTGCTGGGGGACCTATGGATCTACTTCGATTCGGTCTTCCCGAAGGTTCGGACCAACTAATTGTGGATACAAATCTACCTGGAGCCGACTGGATTCAAGTGGACAGAGGGTTTGCCTTAATTGCGTCAGTGCCCCCAGGAAAACATGAGGTGATGTATGTCTACAGTGTTCCCTATGAAGATTCCTTTCTTGAGTACGAAAAAACCTGGCGTTATGGAACTGGCTCCTTGAGGGTTGTAGCAGAAGAAGGCCTAGTAGATTTTCAAACCGATCTTGGAGTGGATTATCAGTCTCTCGAGATTGGGGGTATTGGTTACAGGATCCAGGAAGCTCCTGATATACAACGTGGGTTGAAAACGATTTTTAGACTTACTGATCTTCCTGAGCCTACTTTCAGGCAGTCGTTGTCCCAAGGGTATAACGCTATGAGATATGAGTTCATAGGACCTGTTTCTCTGGCCATACTATTGTCTGTTGGCGGATTATATGGGACTTGGCGGGTTGTTCAGATAAGACGTCGTTCACTTGTGGATAGTAGGGGTTGGTTTCCAGGTTCAGATGAAAAACAAGTTATTGAAGATATGATTTCTGAGCTAGATTACCTGCTTGAGGAAGGAAGCCTTGGGGTTGATGAATATAGGAGAAGGTCGGAAATTCTTAACCGGAGATTATTATCTATTCCAGTGGAGTGATGATTTTCTTCTTCTTTATGCAAAAAGCTTTAAGGGAAAAACCAGATTGTTTCGTTGATGAGCAGAGATTTTTTGCAGTTAAACGTAAAAAAGACCCAGATTTATATTGATTTCCATCCTCACAAGTATCTAATGTGGCGATAACTAGTATTGTGTGATTGCGTGGTATTGAGGGAACATCAGAATTTAGTTATCTGGAGGAGAATCGACAATGGGAAACATCCAAGCGACAAAACTTATCGGTACATTACTTATTGTGGGACCACTACTCACCATAATTTGTTATTTTATTCAGCAATTTGGGGTACTTGGCACTGACGTTGACCCTACGAGCGTTGCAGAAACAGCGCATTTGTGGGCAGATGCAAGTGAGTTATCTATCGCCACATCGGTACTAGTTGCTTTCGGAGTTGCCTTGTTCGTTCACGGAATATTCTTTATTGCTAACGAAATTCGCAGTGGTGGTGATGGGGCTGCTTTGGCTGGTTCTGCTATGCCTTTTATTATGGTTGGGTTTATAGGCATTGTGGCTGTGAGTGGGCTAACTATAGCCGGTGCGAATATCACAGATGCAGCAGGTCAAGGATTTATGACTGCTGTGTCGGTAGGCACTGTTGCGGCTGGGATAAATGCCATAGCTGGTATATTTTTTGGCATTGGCTTTATTCTGATATTCCTGGCTATTGCTAGCCGTGACGAATACAACAGCACTCTTGCCTATATAGCTGCAATTGCAGCTGTTGTGGCGGTTGTGGTGAGCATAATTGCTATCTCGAATACCGAGCAAGCCAAGTTAATGACCCAGATTATTGGAATTACTTACATAATCCATGTGATCTACTTCATTATCCTTGGGCGGAGTGTTCTTTCCCGGGATTAACGGTACCTGTATTTAGGCCCTTAAATTTCGGCGGAGCCTTCCTACACTAGAGCTTTATTGGGAAGGCTTCGTCGATGTGCATAAATCACCTATGTCGAACCTTGAGTCGTCAGAGGTAAGGAATAGTACCGCTTTATAGCCGCCGGTGATTATGTCTAACTTTTCCTTCAAGCCTTCCCGTCATCTCAAATACCCCTTCACTTATCACTACTTACCGATATAACGGTTATTTGTTTCGTTCTAGGAACTTTTTTACTATCGGAAAAATCAGGTCTGTTCTCCCAAAGGTGTGCATGTGTTTAAGGTCAGGAATTGTGTGAAATTCAGCAGAGGGAATATATCTTGCAGCATCTTTAGCGGACTCATGAGAGAGTGGGTCCGCTCCTCCAGCATACATTAAGCATGGGACATCCAAATTTTTCAACAAAGGAGTTATATCCAGTCGTTCAATATTTTTCTTCGTCTTGGCGAGATAGGCTTTCAGGTCGCCTTCAATGGCTTCTTTTCTGTAAGGATCCATCTCAGGGCCTATTCGGTCCATGAAGGAAGCGACTGCCTCTTTTCCCTGTGAAAATGATTTTATCCGTCGGATATCTGACTTTATGCCTACCTCGGTTCTTGTCCCTGGCGTGGCGGAGGCGATCACAAAAAAACTAAATCGGTGTGGTGCAATATATGCGAGTTCGAGACCTGTTCTTCCTCCCATCGAAAAACCGAAGAAAGAAGCAGTTTTTACCCCAGCATCGTCCATTACCGCTAATACATCCCTGGCCATAGTTTTATCCTCATAGTCAGTTGGGTCATGGGGTTTGCCGCTTAGACCGTGGCCTCGGGCATCGACAATCAACAGGTCAAAGTTTCTCTTGAGCTCTTGTACATAACCGTGCTCGTACCAGCACGTAATATCCATCATAAAACCGTGTGAAAGGATCATAACAGGACGAGCGGTTGCCAGTGGGGGGCCAGATATCTCTTGCTCCAAATGGTAGTGGATCTCAGCTCCCTCGTTTGTGACGTACGGCATATAAGACTTTAAACAAGTCCCTTTTCAGGAGCTACTTTAACTTCATATAGTCTGTAAATAAGTTGTTTCGTATCGAAGTTTACCTGCCCGGCTGCCACGGCTTGCACTTTGTTAAGCCACTTGTATTTTTCACTACCTGTCTGGAAGGTAGGAGCTGTCGCTGCGAGGCCTTCAGTCAAGTTCCCCCTTCCGCCGTATTCCACGTATATAAATGCTCCGTCGTCCGTTTTTAGTGTGAATCTGACATCTAGGGACATAATGGTTCCATCTTCACTTACAGTTCCCCAGTCGGCCCCGTCATTTGTTGCCAAAGAAGCGTTCACCTTGTCACTTGTAAGGGTGACTTCTAGGACGTCTACAACCAGTCTTGTGCCCTTGGGGCCTTCTCCTACCTCAATAAAATCTCCGAGTTTAACGTCAATCAATCCCATTTCTACAAGATCAGCGGTGGCCATTTTTTCTCCTTTTATGGCTTGAAAGTTAGCGGCTAACTATGCCTGTCAGAGTTGTCTGTTCAAGTGCGTTCATATTAGTCATAAATCCAACGACAGCTCCTGAAGTATCTGAGTCGACAGGTATAGAGTCCACACCCAGGCAGGAGATCGTAAAGACGTACCTGTGGGGTACGTGGCCTTAAGG